>ENA-UOWE01002768-UOWE01002768.1-activated-sludge-metagenome-genome-assembly--contig:-NODE-2768-length-18871-cov-4.608844_pt1 | contig 18871 bp, 19 predicted proteins | sample MGYA00249841_ERZ761562 | MGnify/ENA primary metagenome ERZ761562 (study PRJEB28883, sample SAMN05720200) | activated sludge metagenome | isolation source: Anaerobic digester | place: Japan... | reverse complement strand
TCTTTTCAGGCGAGTACAAGTAGTGTTAACAAGGGCGAAACACTTTTAGATACTGCGAGAAATATTGAAGCGATGAAAGTAGATATGGTTGTAATGCGTCATTCAGCTGTTGGAGCTCCACACTTTTTAAGTAGAATGATAAAGAGTAATGTTATCAATGCTGGAGATGGAACGCATGAGCACCCTACTCAAGCTCTTCTTGATATGTATACTATAAAAGAAAAACTCGGTAAAATAAATGGATTAAAAGTTTGTATTGTCGGAGATATATCTCATAGTAGAGTAGCTATGAGTAATATTTACGGATTAAAAACTATGGGGGCAGAGGTATATGTATGTGGGCCTGCCACATTGATACCGAGACATATTGAAAAGCTTGGTGTAAAAGTTTTTCATAATATTGATGAAGTTATTCCTGAAGTAGATGTCTTAAACATTTTAAGAATTCAACTAGAACGTCAATCTGTTGGGTTATTTCCTTCAATAAGGGAATACAGAACATATTTTGGAATTAATTCAGAAAGGTTGAAAAGAGCAAAAAAAGATATTCTTATTATGCATCCTGGTCCAATAAATCGTGGTGTAGAGCTCGATGCCGATGTTGCTGATGGAAATAATTCAGTAATACTTGATCAGGTTGAAAACGGGGTAGCTATTAGAATGGCAATATTGTACTTGCTTGGTGCTACCGAATAGTCAAATTTTTATAATTATACATTAATTTATGAAAGGTTATAATGAAAACATTATTAAAAAACGGAAAAGTCATTAGTCCTATTAAAAAGGTTAATGAAATTCTTGATATTTATATAGAAGATGGGATAATTAGAGAGATTGGTAAAAATCTGATTAAAGAAAATACAGTTGTATATGATTTATCCGGAAAAATTATTGCTCCTGGTTTTATTGATATGCATGTTCATTTAAGAGAGCCAGGTTATGAATATAAAGAGACAATAGAAACAGGCTCTTTGGCGGCAAGAAGAGGTGGTTTTACAGCTATATGTTGCATGCCCAATACTAACCCAGTAATTGATAATGAGGATACAATCCGTTTTATTCAACATAAAAGTGCAAATCTACTTAATGATGTTTTTGTAATTGCTGCAGTAACAAAATCAAATGAAGGTAAAGAATTGGCTCCGCTTTTAGAATTAAACAATGCTGGTGCTATTGCTTTTTCTGATGATGCTATGCCTATTTCAAGTGCAGAAATTCAGAGAAGAGTTATGGAATATTTAAAAATGTTTGATGGATTATTTATTCAGCACTGTGAAGATCAAAATTTGACTAAAGGTGGTGTAATGAATGAAAGTATTGTATCTACATCTTTAGGTTTTTCACCAATGCCACCAATTGCAGAAGAAATTTTTGTAATCAGGGGAATAATTTTATCTGAATATTTAAATGCAAGATATCATGTTGCACATGTAAGTACAAAAGGCTCTGTTGAAATGATAAGAGAAGCTAAGAGAAAAGGGATAAAAGTTTCTGCTGAGGCAACACCTCATCATTTTACTTTAACTGATGAAGCTGTAAGAAGTTTTGATACAAATACAAAAATGAATCCCCCATTGCGTACCGAGGAAGACGTAGAGGCTATTAAACAGGGCTTAAAAGATGGTACCATTGATGCCATAGCTACTGATCATGCACCTCATGCAATTCACGAAAAAGATGTAGAATATGCTTATGCTCCATTTGGAATTGTTGGATTAGAAACAGCTGTTGGCTTAACATACTCAGTATTAGTTGATGGTGGATATCTTTCACTTGAAGAAATGATAAATAAATTTTCAACTAACCCAAGAAAGTTGTTAAAACTACCTGAAATTAGAATAGAAGTTAATGAAAAAGCGAACCTTACTATACTTGATGTAAACAAAGAATGGGTTGTAGATAAATATAAGTTGAATTCAAAATCTAAGAATACACCATTTCATGGTTTTAAGTTGAAATGCAAACCATATGGAGTTATAAATAATGGGATGGTTGAAATTTTTGAATAATGTATAGGCAATGTGATTTTAAATCTCAAAGCCTTAAATAAATAAATATTTTGAATCCTCTTTTATCTTTCTTCATTTTAGCTCTTTCAAGGTAGTAATATTGCAGCGGCAACTACCGTAGTCCATCTTCCATTTTTATCGCCTTCTGCAGATTGTGTTACATTAAAAGTTTTAACGATTTTACCGCTCATTTTGAATATTTTTTCTCTTTCATCCCAAGCAGTATTTGGGTCGAATTCAATACCTAGTGTAGTGGCTAACATAGTTGCAGCAAGATCTTCTGAATATTCGCCGGCTTTTTCATCTGTTTCGCCAAATGTATGATGTTCAGAGAGATAACCGTATTGAGAATTATCTGCCGGAGTTGCTACACCTATAGAAGCAGCAATAAGGCGATTAGGTTCATTTGTAGCGTTTCTTGCCATTACACAAAATGTTATCATTCCTGGTTGAAGGTATTTTACACCTTCCTCAATTGAGATTCTTTTACAACCGGGAGGAAAAATGCTTGATACATTAACTAAATTACATTTTTCAATTTTTGCATCTCTTAATGCTAACTCAAAAGATTGTAGGTAATCTTTGTGTCTACCTACTCCTTTGGTAAAAAATATTTTGGTTGGTACAAACAATTTAGATCTCCTTATAATTGATTTAATTAATGATTACTTTTAAAAATTTTCTTTTACCAACTTTTATGTTAAAAGATTCTTTAATTGGTGGTTTTGCAGTAATATCTTCAATTTTATTTCCATCAATTGTTACACCACCTTGTTGAATAAGTCTTCTGGCTTCTCCATTTGAAGGTGCTAAACCAGCCTGTACTAAAAATTGTACTAAGGTCATACTAGAAATTTCAGAAGCAGAAATATTATATTCAGGAATTTCGTCTGGTAATTTTTTTAATATAAAAATTTGATCAAACTCTTTTTCTGCATTTATTGCTGCTTCTTCATCATAATATATTTTAACAAGCTCACGTGCTAATTCTCTTTTCAAATCTCTTGGATTTACTGTTGGATCTTTCAACTGTTTTTCAATTCTTTCAAGTTCTTCTTTAGGTTTATTTGTAACAAGAGTAAAGTAATCTAAGATTAATTCATCTGGGATTGAAAGTGTTTTACCATAAATATCTTGAGGTGAATCCTGAAATGCAATATAATTATTTAGAGATTTACTCATCTTTTCTTTACCATCTGTTCCTGGTAGAATAGGTAAAGTAATTATTACTTGAGGATCAATATTAAACTCTCGTTGAATATCTCTTCCTACAAGTAAGTTGAATTTTTGGTCGCTACCTCCAATCTCAATGTCGCATTTAGTTACTACGGAATCCATTGCCTGGGCTAAAGGGTATAAAAATTCATGTATACTTATTGGTTCGCCTTCTCTATATCTTTTTTCAAAATCATCACGTTCTAACATTCTAGCAACAGTATACTTGCTCGCAAGTTTAATAACATCTTCGAAAGTCATTTTTGCAAGCCATTCAGAATTATATACCATTTGAACACGCTTTGCAGTTAGTATTTTAGTGGCTTGTTCAAAGTAAGTTAACCCATTTCTTCTGGTTTCTTCCATAGATAAGCTTGGTCTTGTTTTGCTTTTACCAGATGGATCTCCTATCATTCCAGTAAAATCGCCTATTATCAAAATTGGAAGATGCCCAAGGTCTTGAAATTCTCTCAGTTTCCAAAGAACTACTGAGTGGCCTAAATGCAAATCTGGACGTGATGGATCGCAACCGAATTTGATTTTTAACGGAGTATTAGTTTTTATAGAATTTTCTAATTTTTTGACGAGATCGTCTTCAGGTATAATTTCGACAGTCCGTCTTTTAATAATATCCATTTGTTCATTAATAGGTGGAAACAAAAGTGTATCTCCTCTAATTTTTAATATTCTTTTCTGTGCATTTGCCTTTCTGCATCTCTTTTTGCAATAGATTCTCTTTTATCAAATGATTTTTTACCTTTTGCAAGAGCAATCTCAACTTTTAAATTTTTTCCTGAAAAATAAACTTTAGTTGGGATAAGAGTTAAACCTTTATCCTGTAATTTAGAATATAATTTTCTTATTTGTTTTTTATGTAAAAGTAATTTTCGGTCTCTTTTAGGGTCAGTATTGAAAATGTTTCCTTGCTCGTAAGGGCTAATGTGCATATTATGAAGTATAACTTCGCCACCCTCAATTGTTGCATAACTATCTTGTAAATTTATATTTCTATTTCTTGCGGATTTTACTTCAGTCCCTTTAAGGACAATACCTGCTTCAAACCTTTCTAGTATGAAATATTCATAATTTGCTTTTTTATTAGTGGCGATAATTTTTACTTCTTGTTGATTCTCTTCTATCTCAATACTCCTCTTGAATAAGTTTAGAATACAAAATTACAAAAATAATGTTTAAAAATCAAAGTAATTTTTTAGTAAAATATTAAATCTTGATGATATTTTTGAAATAAATTTTTCAAATTTAATATTGAAATATTATGTGTAAGTATTCTAGTGAATGAATATGAATTTAACAAAAAATTTTTATTTGTAATTTTTGGAACTTATTATAATAAAATTGAATTAATAATTTTAACAGGCAAATGTTAATAAATTATTTATTTTTAATAATATATTTTGATTAATTTGTGTCTGTTATAAATATCTCTTGGGTTTTTGGATTGATTTTAGAAAAAAAATTAGATAATTTTAAACAAATAGAGAAAGAATATTATGGAAAAATTTGATTTAGCAGTTATAGGAAGTGGCCCTGGTGGTTATGTAGCTGCTGTGCGAGCATCTCAGTTAGGTTTAAAAACAGCCTGTATTGAAAAAGATAAAATTGGAGGTATTTGCTTAAATTGGGGTTGTATACCTACAAAAGCATTATTAAAGAATGCTGAAATCCTAAATCATATCAAACACTCTTCTGATTTTGGCGTTAATATTTCGAGCTATGAGATTGATTTTGAAAAAGTGATAAAAAGATCCAGAGCAGTTGCTGATAGGCTTTCAAAAGGTGTAGAGATGCTTTTTAAGAAGAATAACATAACTAAATTTTCTGGGATCGCAAGATTTCTATCTAAAAATGAAATTGAAATTTCTGGAGAAAATAATACAGAAGTTATATGGGCTGATAAAATTATTGTAGCAACTGGAGCAAGATCACGTACAATACCAGGTATCTCTTTTGATGGTAATAAAATTATATCAAGTAAAGAAGCTATGATTTTACCTGCTGCACCAAAAAGTTTGATAATTGTAGGAGCGGGAGCCATAGGTGTTGAATTTGCTTACTTCTATAACACTTTTGGGACAAAAGTTACTCTCATTGAAATGATGCCAAAAATTTTGCCAGTTGAAGATGGTGAAGTAAGCAAACAGTTAGAAATTTCATTAAAAAAACAGGGTATAAAGATTTATACTTCCACAAAAGTACAAAATTTAAATAAAACCGAGACAGGTGTATCTGTAGAAATAGAAACCTCAAAGGGTGTTGAAAAAGTTGAAGGTGAAAAGGTATTGGTCGCCATTGGTGTTCAAGCTAATACTGAAGGGTTAAATTTAGAAAAAATTGGTGTTGAAATAAATCGTGGTTACATAGTTGTTGATAAGAATTATAAAACAAATGTTGATAACATTTTTGCGATAGGTGATGTTATTGGGCCACCTCTATTAGCACACAAGGCATCAGCAGAAGCAATTAATTGTGTAGAGAAAATAGTTGGTATTAGCAATAATGATATTGATTATTCAAATATCCCTGGTTGTACTTTTTCATCACCTCAGGTTGGTAGTATAGGACTAACAGAAGATAAAGCTAAAGAAAAAGTCATTAATTATGCGATTGGAAAATTTCCTTATAGTGGGAATGGAAAAGCTATTGCAAGTGCTGAAACAGAAGGTTTTGTGAAATTAATTTTTGATAAAGAAACTGATGAGTTATTAGGAGGCCATATAATTGGGTACGATGCTGCGGAATTACTTGCAGAGATTTCTTTAGCCAAACAAAATAAATTAAAAGCTAAAGATATAATTAAATCTATTCATAGTCACCCAACTTTATCAGAATTAATTATGGAAAGTGCAGCAATAGTTCATAATGAGGCAATACATTTTTAAATATAAATTGAAAGAATTGATTGAATAATATTAATAGACATCCATCATGGTTGAAAATAAAGTTACCTGGTGGAGAAAATTTTTCTAAAATAAAGACAGTATTAAATGAAAATAAAGTAAACACAGTTTGTACTGAAGCAAAATGTCCCAATAAATCTGAGTGTTGGGGAAAAGGTGTGTTTACTTTTATGATTCTTGGTGATATATGTACCCGTAACTGCGGTTTTTGTGGCGTAACTTCCGGGAAACCCACCTATACAGATTATGAAGAACCATATCGTGTCTCAAAAATTGCTAAAGAATTAAATTTAAAATATATAGTCATTACCTCTGTTGATAGAGATGATCTTGAAGATGGGGGTTCAACAATTTTTGCAAAGACTATAGAATTGGTTAAAGCAGAAAATTCAGATTGTAAAGTAGAAGTACTAGTTCCAGATTTTAAAGGTAAGGAAGAACTTATAGATAATGTAGTTAGTAAAAAACCCGATGTTTTTGCACATAATCTTGAGGTTGTAAAAAGGCTTTACCCATATGTAAAAAGGAAATCTAATTATGAGACCTCATTAAAAGTTCTAAAGTATGCAAAAAGCAAAGGGATGTTGACAAAAAGCGGTTTTATGGTTGGACTTGGAGAAAACACTGAAGAAATTATTAATTTATTGGATGATTTAAGAGAAGTTTCTTGCGATATTTTAACTATAGGCCAGTATATGCAGCCTACCAAGAAACAACTAAGGGTCGAGAAGTATTACTCTCCAGAAGAATTTTTAGAATTAAAAAAGATTGCTTTAGACAAAGGCTTTTTAAAAGTTGAATCTGGTCCGTTTGTAAGAAGTTCTTATCATGCGGAAGAAAGTTTTTTTAGTTAACAAATACAATTATAAATTATAAGGATTGTTTTATGATTCGGGGAAAAGTTGAAATAGATATTGAAAAATGCAAAGGGTGTTCGCTTTGTGTTGTTTCATGTAAACAAGGGACCCTGGAAATGTCAAAACAAATTAATAAACAGGGTTATCAATATGCTGTAATGGTAAAGGATAATTGTACAGGTTGTGAAAACTGTGCTCTTGTGTGTCCTGATGCGGTTATTACAGTATATCGAGCTACAAAAAAGAAGAAAGAACCTATTGCGCAAATAACAGGTGTGAAAGAAGATATCACAATTTCTATTAATTCTAAATAGAGGTGAATTATGGGTGAAATTAGACTCATGAAAGGGAATGAAGCTCTGGCAGAGGCGGCAATTAGAGCTGGTTGCCAAGCTTATTTTGGATATCCCATTACACCTCAATCTGAGGTTTTGGAATATCTTTCAAAAGAGATGGTAGAACGTGGTGGAATTGTTCTACAGGCTGAAAGTGAAGTTGCATCTATAAATATGATTTATGGTGCTGCGGGTGCTGGTGCAAGAGTAATGACTACTTCGTCCAGTCCAGGAATAAGTTTGATGCAAGAAGGTATTTCATATATTGCATCGGCAGAGTTGCCTTGTTTAATAGTGAATGTTCAAAGAGGAGGTCCTGGTTTAGGAACTATTCAGCCCTCACAGGCTGATTATTTTCAGGCTACGAAGGGTGGGGGTCATGGAGATTATCATTTAATTGTTCTTGCTCCTAATAGTGTTCAAGAAATGGCTGATTTTGTTTTTGATGGTTTTGATCTTGCTGATAAATATCGCAATCCTGTAATGATATTAGCTGATGGAGCTTTAGGCCAGATGATGGAGAAGGTTGAATTTAAAGAATATGATCCCTCTAAAAGAACAATCCCGGCTTGGGCAACTACTGGCAAAACTAAAGATAGAGAACGTAATATAATTACTTCTCTTTTTATTGAGCCAGAAAGGATGGAGTTACAAAATAAAATTTTGCAAGAGAAATATGCAAAAATATGTGAAACTGAAGTAAGATATGAATCAATTCAAACTGATGATGCAGATTATATTTTAGTTGCTTATGGTTTATCAGCAAGGATATGTCATAAGGCCCAACAACTGTTAAGAAAAAATGGTGTGAAGGTTGGTTTGTTAAGACCTAAAACATTATATCCGTATCCTTACAAAATCCTAAATGAGTTGGCAGATAAAGTAAAATCCTTTTTAGTTGTTGAAATGAATGCTGGACAAATGGTTGAAGATGTAAGATTGGCTGTAAATGGTAAAAAACAGGTTTATTTCTTTGGTAAAATGGGGGGTGTTATTCCTACTCCCGAAGATATAGTGAATGAAATAAATAAAATAATGAAAATATCCTGAGGTGTATTTATGGAAGAAGAAATTTGCTTAGAAAAAGTATACTCTAAACCAACAACTTTGCTTGATGTTAAAATGCATTACTGCCCTGGTTGTGGTCATGGGGTAGTTCATAAAATTTTAATGGAAGTGGTTGAAGAATTAGGAATTCAAGAATCAACTATAGGAGTTGCTCCAGTAGGTTGTTCAGTCTTTGCATACAACTATATGAATATAGATATGCAGGAGGCAGCTCATGGTAGAGCAACTGCAGTTGCAACTGGAATAAAAAGAGTATTGCCTGATAAATATGTTTTTACATATCAAGGTGATGGAGATCTTGCTGCAATAGGAACTGGTGAAACAATTCATACTGCAAATAGAGGTGAAAACATTTTAACAATATTTATCAATAATGCTATATATGGAATGACAACAGGACAAATGGCACCAACAACTCTTTTAAATATGGTTACAACTACTACACCTTTTGGAAGAAAAGTTGAGGCTAATGGCTATCCTTTAAAGATTACAGATTTAATTGCTCAATTACCGGGAGCCTACTATGTAACCAGGCAATCTGTTCACACTCCAAACAATGTAAGAAAATTAAAAAAGGCAATAGCTTTAGCTTTTAAGTATCAAAAAGAAAAAAGAGGTTATTGCTTGATAGAAGTTGTCTCAAATTGTCCATCAAATTGGAAAATGACGCCTATTGAAGCGAATAAGTGGTTAGAAGAAAATATGCTACCTTACTATCCTCTTGGAGATTTAAAAGTACCACCAAAAGAGGAGGTAAAATAATGTTACAGGAAATAATTTTCGCAGGATTTGGTGGTCAAGGTGTTCTTTCTATGGGTCAGATTCTTGCTTATGCAGCTATGTTAGAAAACCGAGAGGTTTCGTGGATGCCATCTTATGGCCCAGAAATGAGAGGGGGTACGGCTAATTGTATAACTATAATTTCTGATGAAGTAATAAGTTCACCTATTATTTCAAAATTTGATACAGCAATAGTGCTCAATCAACCATCGCTTGATAAGTTTGAGAAAGCAGTGACATCGAATGGTATTTTAATTTATGATACAAATAATATTATAAAGCTACCTACAAGGAATGATATTAAAATATATCCTATTCCAGCTTCTCAGGAAGCATTAAATTTAAAAAACTCCCGTGTAATGAATGTGATAGTTTTAGGGGCTCTTTTAAAATTACGTAATACAGTAAAAGTAGAGAGTGTTATGTCTGCTTTAAAAAAGGTACTTCCTGAAAGATACCATCATTTGTTACCTCTTAATGAAAAAGCTTTAATGCGAGGGATGGAATTAGTTAATAATTAATTCTATAAATGGGTTCGAAATTAGCAAAATGAGTTCGAACCCATATTTTTTTTCATTTCTATATTATATTCTGATAATTTACTTATCATTTAAGTTAATTAATTAAATGGTTTGTTACTTTAGTAATAGCTCTCAAGATTTTTTAAATGTTTTTTTAAAATAACTAATATTATTAAATATTTGGTATAATGTTTTAATTAATTAAATGAAATCTGTTTTAGGTATATCATTATGGTTTGATATTTTATATATATTTTTTTAATATATAAAAATTTAATTTAAATTAAAAAAAGAAATTATTGAGTGAAAAATGTTTGAAGATGAAAAAAGAAAATTAAATGAGTTAAATGATAGAATTGTTAAATTAAGAGGTTATCTTTGACTTAGATAACAAAGAAAAAAAAATACATGATTTACACGAACAATCTTTAGCGCCAAATTTTTGGGATGATGGGATTCAAGCCCAAAAAATAATGCAGGAGATGAGTCGAGAAAAAGAATGGGTTGAGGCGTGGAATAATCTAAAGAAAAAGAAAGATGATTTAAATGCTTTAGTGGATTTAGCAGAAGAATCTCAAGATGAATCTTTACAGAAAGAGTTAGATAAAGAACTTGGCGATTTGGAAAAAGACATTAGCGATTTAGAATTTAAAAATATGTTAAGTGGTGAAGATGATGATAAGAATTGTATCCTAACGATTCACTCTGGTGCTGGTGGAACAGAAGCTCAGGATTGGGCAGATATGCTTCTACGAATGTATCTAAGGTGGGGTGAAAGACATGGATATCAAATGAGTATAGTAGATATGTTAGAAGGTGATGGTGCTGGAATAAAAAGTGTAGCTGTTGAGGTTATTGGTAGCTACTCTTATGGTTATTTAAAGGCTGAGAATGGAGTTCATAGACTGGTTCGTATTTCACCTTTTGATGCTAATGCAAGGAGGCATACTTCTTTTGCCTCAGTATTTATATATCCTGAAATTGAAGATGATATCGAAATAAATATTGATCCTAATGATTTAAAAATTGATACATTTAGATCAGGTGGAAAAGGTGGTCAAAATGTAAACAAGGTTGAAACAGCTGTTAGAATAACACATATTCCTACAGGAGTTGTAGTAGCTTGTCAACAAGAAAGATCTCAATTTCAAAATCGAGAACGTGCTATGAAGATGCTCAAATCGAGATTATATCAATTAAAGAAAGAAGAAGAAGAGAAGAAAAATGCAGCCCTGGAATCTTCAAAGAAGAAAATTGAGTGGGGTTCTCAAATTCGTTCTTACGTTTTTCATCCTTATAATATGGTAAAGGATCATAGAACAAATCATGAGACAAGCGATATTCAAAGAGTAATGGATGGTGAGATTGATGATTTTATCAAAGCATATTTATTAATGTATGGTCAACAATGAGTTTTGAATTTTTAATTGTAAGCAGATTTATTAAGGCACGCAAATCAAGAAATTTTGTTTCATTTATTACTTATATTTCTATTCTTGGTGTTACGATAGGCTCTGCTGCATTAATAATTGCGCTTTCTATTCTTGGGGGGTTTGAAAAAACAATTACAGAAAAACTTATTGGATTTGCTAGTCATATTAGGGTTCAGGGATTTCAGGGTCAACTTTTCGACTCCTATGAAAAAGATTTAATAAAGATGAAAAGTGAAATTCCTGAAATAATTAATATTACTCCTTTTGTAGGCAAAGAAGCTTTAATAAGATCTAAAAGAAAAATTGATGGTATTTTTGTAAATGGGGTTGATCTCAAAACAGATTTTTCTGACACAAAATATCAGATTGTAGAGGGTAAATATTCACTTAATGGAGATGGGAGGTCTTCTACGAGTGAAATTGTAATTGGTAAAAAGCTTGCAAATAAACTTGATGTAAAAGTTGGCGATAAAATAATTATTCAAGGAATAAGTGGATTGCCTTCACCTCTTAATATGCCGAGAATAGTACAATTTACTATAAGTGGAATTTATGAAACGGGTATGAGTGAATATGATGATATAAATGTATATGTTTCTCTTTCTGCGGCTCAATTGTTGTTTAATTATGGTAATGCTGTATCAGGCTACAGCATTAAAGTTAAAAATCCTGAAGATGCAAAAGCGGTTAGTAGCAAATTAATGCAAATAATGGGATATCCTTATTATGCTAGAACGGTATATCAAATATATAGGAATTTTTTTAATTGGATTGAATTGCAAAAAAAACCAATACCTCTTGTATTGGGTTTAATCATTGCTGTAGCTACTTTTAATATCATTGGTACTTTATTGATGGTGGTAATGGAAAAGACAAGTGAGATTGGAATTTTAAAGGCTATGGGTGCAACTTCATATTCAATAAAAAAAATTTTTGTGATGGAAGGTTTATTTATTGGAATTGTCGGAACAATATTAGGTAATATTTTAGCTTTTACACTTTGTTATATTCAAGAAACCACAAAAATACTATCACTACCTACAGGTATATATTATATGGATTCCGTTCCAGTATATATGAGATGGGAAGAATTCGCTTTGGTATCAATAATTTCTCTTGTTTTGTGCTTTTTTTCAACATTGGTGCCTGCTTATGTTGCATCTAAATTAAATCCTATAAATTCTATTAGATTTTCATAATGTCAATTGAATCATTTATAGCTTGGCGATATCTTAAAAGCAAACGAAAAATGGGATTTATTACAATAATCTCATTGATTTCTATTATCGGTGTAATGATTGGTACAGCCGCATTGATAGTTGTTCTTTCTGTTTTCAATGGGTTTAATGGTTTGGTTACATCTTTACTTGTTGGATTTGATCCTCATATTAGAATTGAAAAGCCTAAGAATGAAAATATTTCAAATTTAGATAGTTTAGAAAGAATTATATCAGGTATAAAAGAAATTAAATCGTTCTCTCCAGTTATATCTGAAAAAGCTATGATAATCACAGGACAAATAAATCGAGTAATAATAATTAATGGTGTAGATGATAAAAAAATCGGTGAGGTTTCTGGAGTAAAGAATAAAATTATTAATGGGAAATTTGAATTTGATGATAATGCCGAGCTAAAATCAATCGTATTGGGTTTAACCCTTGCAGATAGATTGGGAGTAATTAAAGGTGATACTGTTTTTCTTGTGAGTTCATCTGGTATGGATAACAGTATATTGCAATTTTCTAACCCTAAAGTAATGAAGCTAAAAGTTATTGGAATATTCGAATCAAATAATAAAGATTATGATAATTTTTATGCCTATATTTCTTTGTCAGCTGCGAAAGAATTATTCGATACAGATTATTCAACTATTGAAGTTAGGCTGAATGATATTAATAATTCATTAAAAGTTAAAAAAGAAATTGAGAACGTTCTACCTGCTGGTTTTACTGTGTTAACATGGTATGATTTACATAAAGATCTTTATTCTATAATGAAAATTGAAAGGTGGGTAGCTTATATTATCCTCTGTTTAATAATTGCTGTAGCTACATTTAATATACTTGGTTCTCTAACAATGACTGTAATTGAAAAAAAGAGGGATATAGGTGTAATGATTTCTTTTGGATTTACAAAAAAGAAAATAGCAAGAATCTTTATGCTTCAAGGTTTACTGGTAGGTGTTATAGGTACGGTTTTGGGGTGTTTATTAGGTTTAATTTTATGTATTTTACAGATCAAGTTTGGGTTGTTCCCTCTCGATCCGAACATATATATTATTTCTGCTTTACCTGTAGAATTGAGATGGACAGACTTTATTTATGTATCTTTCGCTTCAATATTGATTTGTTTTCTTGCAACTATTTATCCATCAAAAAGAGCTGCAAATTTATTGCCAATTGATGCTATAAGATGGGAGTAATTATTGTGAATAAGAATGTAATTTTAAAAGCTATTGGAATATCAAAGGTTTTTAATATTGGTAAAAAATCCGAATTAAAAGTATTAAAAAACATTGATCTTGAGATTTATTCTGGAGATATAAATCTTATTTTAGGTGCTTCTGGTGTTGGTAAGAGCACTTTGTTACATATTTTAGGAGGATTAGATAGGCCAACTTCTGGAACAGTTATTTTTGAAGATAAAAATATTTTTGAGTTTAATGATGAGGAGTTAGCAAATTTTAGAAATACTAAGATTGGCTTTGTTTTTCAATTCCATCATTTGTTAAATGAATTTACAGCTCTGGAGAATATTTGTTTGCCCGGATTGATAAATAGGAAAAACAAAAAGGAAGTGTTCGAAAAAGCAAGGTATTTGTTAAACGAAATTGGTTTATCTGATAGAGCAGATCACAAACCAAATGAACTATCTGGTGGGGAACAACAAAGAGTAGCAGTTGCTAGAGCTTTGATTAATTCTCCAAAAATTGTTTTTGCTGATGAACCAACAGGTAATCTGGATATGGAAAATAGCAAATTATTACATCAATTGATAGTAAAACTTAATAGGGACTTCAACCAAACCTTTTTGATTGTTACTCATAATCAAGATCTTACACAATATGCAAACAATATATTTAAAATAAAAGATGGAATAATAATTAAAGAAAGTTGAAATTAATCAATGTTTTTACTGCTAAAATGTATATTTTAATAGAAAATTTTAGAATGAGTTATTTTAATAATTGTTTTCTAAGGATTTATTTGGACAAAATTATAAATTTTTCTCTTGACTTTAAAAGTAAATTAAATATATTTGCAATAACCAGCAACGGTTTCTCCCCTGACTGTTGCTTAGGTTTTAAAATCACCTAGCGTATTCCCCCAACGCTAGGTTTTTTTTTAAAAAATGAGGTAAATATTATGGCTAATGTAAAAAGAAAAAAAGAGATTAAAAAACCGTTGAAAAAAAAGAGAATAAGTGATATTTCTTTACCTTTCACTAAAGAAAATTACATACTGCTTCTTGTTGGAGTTTTAGTAATTGTTATTGGTTATATTTTAATGGAAATTGGAGGAGCTTATGATGCTCTTGCGTTAGTAGTTTCGCCAATAATTTTAGTAATTGGATATTGTGTAATAATTCCTTATGCAATTTTTTATAAGAAAAAAGAAACTATTCAGACAGATAATATCCAATCTTAATTTTTCCATTTTTGTTTGTTTAATGGGGAGTTCTCATAACTCCCCTTTTTGTTTTTTAAAATGTAAATTTATAAATTGTTTTGTTTAAATTTACTCATAAGAAATATAAGCAATTTTGAAAAATATATTAAAATTGATTATTCAGGTATTTTCAGAAGCTCATTAGTGTGTTATAAAATTCAGTCTGGTTTTTGCAATTGATTTGGTATTATAATTTAATTAAATTAAAAGTCTAATAACTAAAATATTGAGAGAAAAAATGAAAATTTCAGTAATAGGTATTGGATATGTTGGTCTAGTAGTTGCAGCAGGTTTCGCAGAAAATGGAAACCATGTAATATGTGTAGATAATGACCAAAGAAAAATTGAAGATTTAAAAAAAGGTGTAATACCAATTTACGAACCCGGTTTAGATGAATTAGTTAAATCAAATGTTCGTGATGGAAGGCTAATTTTTACAACGGATTTAAAAGACGGTGTAGTAGGTTGTGAAGTAATTTTTCTTGCTTTACCAACGCCTCCAAATGAAGATGGATCTGCTGATTTAAGTTATGTCTTGAAAACATCCGAAGAAATAGCAAAATATATTGATGGTTATAAAGTTATTGTTAATAAGAGTACAGTTCCTGTTGGTACTGCAGATAAAGTACGGGAAATTATTTCACAAAGGACAAATCATCAATTCGATGTAGTTTCAAATCCTGAATTTTTAAAAGAAGGTTCAGCTGTAAATGATTTTTTAATGCCAGATAGAATTGTTATTGGATCAAGTAGTAAAAAAGCAATCGAGCTGATGCAAGAATTATATGCTCCTTTTATTAGAACAGGCAATCCTATGTTAGTTATGAGCGAGAGAAGTTCCGAATTAACGAAATATGCGGCAAATTCATTTTTAGCTACAAAAATTTCTTTTATGAATGAGATTGCTAATCTATGTGATGAAGTAGGTGCAGATATTGAAAGTGTTAGAATTGGAATGGGAACAGATGCAAGAATCGGTATGAAGTTTTTATTCCCTGGTGTTGGATATGGTGGGAGCTGTTTCCCAAAGGATGTAAAAGCATTAATCAAAACGGCAACCGAAAAAAATATTGACCTATCTATTCTTAAGAAAGTCGAAGAAGTTAATGAAAAACAAAAGAGAATAATAGTAGAAAAAATAAAAAAACATTTTAATGGAAATTTAAAAGGTAGAACAATAGCTTTATGGGGTTTATCTTTTAAACCAAAAACTGATGATATACGAGAGGCTCCATCTATTGTAATAATAAAAGAGCTTTTAAAAGAGGGCTGTAAAATTAATGCACATGACCCTATTGCTATGAGTAATATGAAGAACATTTTTGATGATAACACAATTAATTATTTTGAAAAGAATTATGATGCATTAAATAATTGTGATGCTCTGGCTATCATTACTGAATGGAATGAGTTTAGAAGACCAGACTTTTATGAAATAAAGAAAAGACTTAAAACACCAGTAATTTTTGATGGTAGAAATATATATAATCCAGTAAAAATGAAAGAATATGGTTTTATCTATTATGGTATTGGAAGGGGATAGTATTGAGTAGAGTATTAATTACAGGTGGTGCTGGTTTTCTTGGTTCACATTTATGTGATAAATTTATCTCTGAAGGTTATGAGGTTGTTTGTATGGATAACCTTATCACCGGAAATATGGATAATATAAGTCATCTTATTGGAAATCCAAAATTCAAGTTTATTTACTATGATGTGACAGATTATGTGTATGTTCCTGGAGACTTAGATTTAATATTACATTTTGCCTCTCCAGCAAGTCCGATAGATTATTTAAAGTTACCAATACAAACACTAAAAGTTGGCTCTTTGGGTACTCATAAAGTTCTAGGTTTAGCTAAAGCAAAAAAAGCAACCTTTTTGCTTGCTTCTACCTCTGAGGTATATGGTGATCCAGACGTTCACCCTCAGAGTGAAGACTATTGGGGTAATGTTAATCCTGTTGGTCCAAGAGGTGTATATGATGAAGCTAAACGATTTGCTGAAGCGATGACTATGGCTTATCATAATTATCATAAGGTAGATACAAGAATTGTTCGAATATTCAATACTTATGGTGAAAGAATGAGATTAAATGATGGTAGAGCAATTCCAAACTTTATTACGCAAGCATTAAAAGGAGAGGATATTACTGTATATGGTGATGGCTCACAGACAAGAAGCATTTGTTATGTAGATGATTTAATAAATGGTATTTATAAACTATCTCAATCAAATTATAATATGCCAATAAATATTGGTAATCCAGATGAAATATCGATGTTAGATCTTGCAAAGGAAATTATTGATTTAACAAATAGTAAAAGCAAAATTATATTTAAGGATTTACCAGTAGATGATCCACGTGTTCGAAGACCAGATATTACTTTGGCTAAAAAAATCTTAAACTGGGAACCTAAAGTTAAAAGGAAAGAAGGTTTATTAAAAACTATTGAATATTTTAAAAATTGTTTTGAGTAACAGTGATATTTAAGATAGAAAAGAAAGACGTACAGACTAAGGCACGAGCAGGAGTAATTGAAACAGCTCATAGCAAAATAGAAACTCCAGTATTTATGCCGGTTGGTACTCAAGGAACAGTAAAAGCTGTAAATCAGGATCAATTACGTGCGATTGATTTTAGAATAATTTTAGGTAATACTTATCACCTTTATTTAAGACCAGGATTAGATACTCTTTCAAAGGCAGGTGGTTTGCATAAGTTTATGAATTGGGATAGATCGATACTTACTGATAGTGGAGGGTTTCAGGTTTACAGTTTATCCGAATTGAGAAAAATAAACAAAGATGGTGTAAAATTTAAATCTCATATTGATGGTTCAATGCATCTTTTCACTCCTGAAAATGTTATTGAGACACAGAGAATTATTGGTTCTGATATAATGATGGTATTAGATGAATGTTTAAAGTATCCTGCAGAATATAAAGATGCATATAAATCTAATTCGTTAACATTAAAATGGGCTGAAAGAGCAAAAAGAAAATATGAAGATACAAAACCTCATTATGGTTATAAACAAACTCTTTTTGCAATAACACAGGGTAGTATCTATAAGGATATTCGAGAGGTTTCAACGAAAAATTTAGTTGATATGGATTTCGAAGGATATGCAATAGGTGGGTTAGCTGTTGGAGAGTCAACAAAAGATATGTATGATATTGTAGATTTTTCGACTAATCTATTACCTGAAAATAAACCTAGGTACCTTATGGGAGTAGGTACTCCTGAAAATCTATTAGAATGTATTGAACTTGGTATTGATATGTTTGATTGTGTAATGCCAACGAGGAATGGAAGAAATTCAATGCTTTTTACCAGAAATGGTATTCTTTCAATGCGAAATTCTTTTCATAAAGATAGTTTTATACCACCCGATGAAGAGTGCGGTTGTTATACATGCAAAAACTATTCAAGGGCTTATATTAGACATCTTTTTATGGCTAAAGAGATTTTAGCATTAGAGCTTGCTTCAATTCATAATCTATTTTTCTATAAGTGGTTGGTTTCTGAAGCAAGAAATAATATACTAAGTAATAATTTTAAAGAATGGAAAAAAGATATTTTAAATAAAATAATGCACAGAATTAAAAATTAATTTCACAAGGAGAAAAAAATGAATTTATTATCAATTATTGCAATGGCACCTCAAGGGGGACAGGGTAATGCAGGTGGTGGTATGCTCACTACTCTTATTATGTTTGGTCTTATATTTTTTATTTTTTATTTTATGATTTTAAGACCTCAGCAAAAAAGACAAAAAGAAAGACAGAAATTGTTGAGTGAATTAAAGAAAGGCGATAAAATAATTACAGCTGGTGGAATTCATGGAAAAATAGTTGCAATTGAAGATAGAACTGTTTTAATCGAGATTGATGATAATGTAAAAGTAAAGTTAGAAAAAGGTTCAATTGGTACAGTTCTTGGTGAATCATCTGAAAGTAAAAATTAATATGTTGAGTTATAATATTATATGGAAAAGATTGTATTAAATAGTATAGATGAAGCTATTGAAGATTTAAGAAAAGGAAAGTGTATAATTGTAGTA
>ENA-UOWE01002766-UOWE01002766.1-activated-sludge-metagenome-genome-assembly--contig:-NODE-2766-length-18876-cov-6.652356_pt1 | contig 18876 bp, 19 predicted proteins | sample MGYA00249841_ERZ761562 | MGnify/ENA primary metagenome ERZ761562 (study PRJEB28883, sample SAMN05720200) | activated sludge metagenome | isolation source: Anaerobic digester | place: Japan... | reverse complement strand
AAAGAGCCTACCACGGCTTGATGTTCGAACCGGATCTGTACCACTGCGTGGTGATTGACTGGAGTAAGTAGTTCGTTTATTGCCTGGTTACGCTAGGTCATGCCCGACTTTGTAGCATATCCATTACAATAAGGGCATGAAAATTTTCCATAACATCTCACAATTGATAACCTTGGCAGGGGGTCCTCAGAGGGGACTGCAGCTTGGGAGACTCGGTATGATCGAGCAGGGTGCTGTTGTCTGTGAAGGTGAAATCATCCTCGCTGTTGGGGGAGAAGCCGAGATTCTGGAGCGCTATCCCGACGCTGAACGCGTTGACCTTCACAGTCGGGCTGTCGTGCCAGGGTTTGTGGACCCACATACCCACTTGATTTGGGCAGGCGACCGCGCGGGCGAGTTCGAAATGCGCCTGCAGGGCAAGAGCTACATGGAGATCATGGCAGCTGGAGGGGGGATTCTGGCGACGCTGACAGCTACCAGGAATGCCAGCCTTGAGCAACTGGTGGAAGAAGCCCGCAGCCGGGCAGATACCGCCTTTTCCTATGGAACCACCACGATCGAAGCCAAAACAGGCTATGGATTGGACATCGAAACTGAACTGCGCCAGTTGGAAGCCATCCTGGAGCTGGATCGCACCGCACCGATCGACATCGTACCCACCTACATGGGCGCGCACGCCATCCCACCGGAATACAAGGGCAATACCGAGGGCTTCACCCGCTTTTTGTGTGAAGAGGCATTACCCGCGACCAAACAATGGTGGCTCGAGCATGCCAGTGGGCGACCGTTGCCTTTTGTGGACGTCTTTTGCGAGGCGGGTGTGTTTGAAATTGAAGAAACCCGTGAAATCCTGAGCGCAGCAAAGGGTCTCGGTTTCCCGCTCAAACTGCACGCTGACGAATTTGAGAATTTGGGCGGCGCCAGCCTGGCAGCAGAACTTGGCGCTGTCTCAGCGGATCATTTGGTGAAGACTTCGCTGGAGGACGTGCACCGCTTGGCGGCGAGCGAGACCGTGGCAGTGTCGCTCCCGGGCACGCCGTTTGGCCTGGCACAGCAGGAATACACTCCCGCAAAAGAAATCCTGGCAGCCGATGCTACCTTGCCCTGGCAACTGACCTGAACCCGGGCACCACCTGGAACGAATCCATGCAGTTCATACAGGCGTTGGCTTGCCGCTACCTGAAGCTCACGCCTGCCCAGGCACTGGCTGCCTCCACCATCAATGCTGCCAAGGCTGTTGCCCTGGAGCGCAAAGTTGGTTCGATTGAACCGGGAAAACAGGCGGACTTTTTGGTACTGACCACGCCGGATTACCGCAACCTCAGCTACCGCTATGGAACCAATCAGGTGGCAATGGTCGTCAAAAAGGGCGATCTTTACCCAAATTCAGCTTAGGTGAATATGGACTTGGAACTGACGCGCCAGTTGATTAACTTAGCTATCCTCATTGCCGGGGTGCTGGCGATCATCTGGGTGCTGCGGGATATCTTTAAACTCGCATGGCGGGTGATTCGGACGATAGTCTTAATATTGATCGTACTGGCGATCCTGGGGAACATCCTGGGCATTATCCAGCTTCCGAGGTTGTGATGGAATTGAGCATTGAGCAAGCCCGCGCGTATTATCCTGGCGATGACCCGGTGCATGGCTTTGATCATGTCATGCGGGTCTACCGGATTGCTGAGCGGCTTGGAAAAGAAGAAGGCGCGGATCTTGAAATCCTGCATACCGCCGCGCTATTGCATGATTCGAAAGGTGCGGATCCGCGCGGCGAGGAGAACGAACGCGAGGTGCACCACCTGCTCAGCGCGGAGTTTGCAGGAACCGTGCTGACGGAGATGGGCTGGCAGCCGGAGCGCATTGCAGCCGTGCAGCACTGCATTCGCAGCCACCGCTACCGCGCGCAGGACGAACCCCCGCAGACCATTGAGGCGATGTGCCTCTTCGACGCGGACAAGCTGGACGTCCTGGGGGCGATTGGGGCAGCGCGCACCACGGCATTCTCAGCACAGGCTGACTTGCCGTTTTACCGCGAGCCCTCTCAGCGCTTCCTGGAGAGCGGCGAGCATGAGCCCGACGAGCTGCACAGCGCTTATCACGAATATTTGTTCAAGCTGCGGTTTGTGCACGAGAGGCTGCTTACCAAGGCTGGCAGAGCCATTGCCCAGCAGCGCGATGCGTTTCTGCGCCAGTATTTCGAGCAGCTCCAGGCGGAATGCCGCGGTGAGCGTTAGTTAGAGGAGGGAAGATGATCGGGGCGATTATTGGCGATGTGGTTGGGTCGGTGTATGAGTTCAACAACCACCGCAGCAAGGAATTTCCGCTTTTCCAGGCAAATTCTGATTATACGGATGACAGCGTTCTGACCTTTGCCACCGCCAAAGTACTGCTGGATGGCGGGGATTATGCCGCGACTTATCAACAATTCGCGCGGGCTTACCCCAATCGCGGTTACGGTGGGCGCTTTGGAAGGTGGATATGGCAGGAGAAGCCACAGCCATACAATAGCTTCGGCAATGGCTCGGCGATGCGCGTCTCGCCGATTGGATTTGCGTTTGCAGATGCTGAAACGACCCTTGAGGAAGCAAAACGCAGCGCGCAAGTGACCCACAATCATCCTGAAGGCATCAAGGGTGCCCAGGCGGTAGCGCTGGCAATCTGGATGGCACGACAGGGTGAGGGCAAAGCAGCAATCCGACATGCGATTGAGAAGCAATTTGGATACGATCTAAGCCGCGATTGCGACTTCATCCGACAGGTCAATAAATTTGACGAAACTTGCCAGGGTTCGGTGCCCGAAGCGATCACATGCTTCTTGGAATCAACCGATTTTGAGGACTGCATCCGTCTGAGCATCTCAATCGGTGGCGACAGCGACACCATCGCCTGCATTGCAGGAGGGATTGCGCAAGCCTATTATCGCGATATTCCAAATTGGATTATTACGGAAACCCGAGCGCGTTTGCCCCAAGAATTCCTCGAGATCCTGGATCGGTTTGAAGAAAAGATAATGAGAAACTCAGTTTGCAGTGGTTTCTGATCGTCTGATTGCGCCGGTATTCGGTATGATCCTGCCAGTGTCCCCGCCGAGCACAGGAACATCATCTGATCGTGCCGGTGTCCTCACCGAGCACGTGATCTGACCTTTGGTCTCAAAAGTTCCATTATTCCGTAGGGTTACCCCCCTAGTACCCGGTACAGGCACGGGGGCCTGCCCCTACCAGGATAACTCTGATCGTGCCGGTGTTAACGCCGAGCACGAGGCTTGACCTTTAGGTCTCCATTTCTTCATTCCTTCCGTAAGGGTAACCCACTGTAATTACCCGATGTTTTGGTATCTTGGGCAGGCACAGGGGCTTGCCCCTAACAATGACCCCATTTAATATATGTTTACTAAGTTGATGACTGAGGAGACCTGTCGGTCAACTGCCGTGCTCGGTGAAGACACCGGCACGATCGAATTCAACCGGCCTGCTCGGCGAGGAGACTGGAGCGGTCAAATGCCGTAGGGGTAACCCCCTGTGGTTACCCGTGGCAGACACCGGGATCCAATGTAAGGGTAACGCAGTACAAAGCCTCCCCTTGGGGGATGCGTCGTCCCTAACCAGAAAATCAATATTCCCAAACAGTAAAGATCCGTAGGGTTAACCTCCTATGGTTACCCCGTAATAAAGCCAGATTAAACCCCACAGAAATTCGCAGGTCAAGCAACGCAATCCGGCCTGCAATTATTGTAGCGGATGGACTGAAGCCCATCCGTACGAATAGATTTGAAATGTACGGTGGGGGCTTGCTCCCACCGCTGATTGATTGTGCCGGTGTCGCCACAGAGTGCGGGATATCATATTCTTTCCGTACCAAATTATCCCTTGTAGGGGTAACCCTGCCTGTTCCACTTCTTGGTTGACGCATGCGTCAACCTTCGTCACAATCTTGTTAGGCCGAGGCATCCCGCGTGGGGAGGCTTTGCACGGGCGTCAATGCTACAACGGATGCCTAACGCGTAGGAATATTCCAGACCAGAGGAGACCTGTCGGTCAACTACCGTGCTCGGTCTGGAGACCGGCACGATCGATTTCAACTTACGTGAGGTCAGGGTAGGGGCAGGCCTTGTGCCTGCCCTGGGCAACCACGGGGGGTTGCCCCTAACGGATACTCTTTTTATGTATTCAATCAGTTGATAGAAGAGAATACCTTCGGTCAAAACCCTCGCACGGTCTGGAGACCGGCACGATCGAGTTCATCCGGCACGATCAAAGGAATAGCAAAGCCGCCCGAAACTCAGGCGGCTTTAAATCACTAATTTTGAATATGCCTTACTTGGTCGCGCAGGCAATGCAGGGGTCAAAGGCGCGCACAACACGCCCCACAGCCCGTTCCAACTCCGCATTAATGCCTTCCGGGCCTACGTATCGTTTTGCTGCAACCGTCAGGGCGCGGCGAATTGCAAGCATGTTGTGGACAGTGGGAATGACAAAGTCAGCGGTCTTGATCAAGCCATTCTCGACCTCATAGCGGTGGATCAACGGTCCTCGCGGCGCTTCGACCAAACCAAAGCCAGTTCCATCCTTGGGGGCGTAGCCAACTTCGGTCTCACCATGTTCGAGGTCACCTTCCAGCATCTGCTGTGCTTTTTCGAGGGCATAGACCAGTTCGATCCCACGGCAGAGGTCAAAGAACATGATGGCGTGCGCCGGCTTGCCAAAGGTCTGAACGAAGCGTCTTAAGTAAGCGTCTGCTCTGGGAGTGCCGAGTGATTCCGTCAGATTGATGCGAGCCAGGCTGTTTGCGCGCAGGATCTGCCCCATGTAGCTGCTGACGCCTGCGTAAGAGTATTCGCTTTCGGCAATCTGCAGGTAGGCCTCAAAATCATGCGGGTCAAAACTGGGCGCTTCGGTGCCATCAGGCTGCATCACGCGCAAGCGCTGGCTGTTCAGGCAGTAATTGTTCGCCTCGGTCGACGCCAGGTAGTGGGTTGGTTCGTCATCGCCCCAGGAGCCGATCCGGTCTCCCATTTCCATCGACATCTCCCAGTAGATGTCTACCAATTCAGTCGCAACCGGCAGAAGCTCCTGGATGGTGAGGATCATCTGGTCCGCTTTCTCCCTTTTAATGCCGCTGGAAACCCCGCCAATCACAGTTTTGATCGGATGGATGAATTGACCGCCTGCAAGGGTGATCAGGTCGGTGCCGATCTTGCGAATCTTCAATGCCATCTGCGCCAGCGAGAATTCACGGGCTTTGCCCGCCTCGCTCTGCGAGAGTTCAAACAAGGAGCTGGCATTGGTGCGGTCGGGCATGGTGAAGATAAAGAGCGAGGTTGCCTGGTTCTGGATGAGCTGACCGAGCAGCAGCACTTCGCGGATATCTGAGGCCAAGGGAGGGGGAGTGATACCGAAGACGTCTTCCAGGGCTTTGACGGAAGCGACCTGGTGGGCAGTGGAACAAACGCCACAGATGCGCGGTACGATGACGGTGATCTGTTCGGCAGGCACACCGCGCACGTAATGACTAAAGCCGCGCATTTCCATGGCCTGAAAATCTGCCCTGAAGACTTCATTATCGTAAACGTCGATCACGACACGTGCATGACCTTCAATTCGGCTGAGGGGGTAGGTGATAGTCGTCATCAGAGCATCTTCTCCTTTGTCCGCAGGGGTAGGTCAGCTTCCTGGGTGTAGTCGGTGAATTGACCGAGAAAGAGAGATAGCCAGGGAGATTCGAGGACGGCATCGATCTCTTCGGCGGGGATATCCGTCATGCGGGCGAAGACACGCCGCAGGTTGTCGAGCACAAACTTGGGCTCTTTGTTCAGATAGGGGTTGGCAGGTCCGCGGCAGCCCACACAGGCATGCCCAGGACGCGTGCAAAGCGCGCCGCAGCCGCCGCGGGTGGAGGTGCCAACACAGATATAACCCTGGTTGACCAGGCAAATATCCGGCAGGACCACTCCGCTGCGTGGGCCGGTAATGGAGGTAGGGCGCATGTCGTTAAGTTTTTGTCGCCCGCATTCCTGGCAGACGATGGCTGCGATTTTGGCGTTTTCGGGATCTTTCAAGGCGGTCATGAAAAGTTGGGGTGTAGGAGGACAGCCCGGCAGATAGAGGTCAACGTCTACGAAGCGGTCGATCGGATAAGCATTTGGGAGCATATCCGGCAGGCGCAAGCGATGGGAGGCTTTCAGAAAAGACTCTCGGGCTATGTGATTGCCCTTGAACTGGGCAACACCGCCGGAGAGCGCACATGTGCCCACAGCGATCAATTTTTTGGTGCGGGAGCGCCCTTTGCGCAGATTATGGATGTCTTCATCCGTGCGCACGCCGCCTGTTACCAGCAGCACTTCCACGTCGTCGGGAATTTTATTGGAAGTGACCACCAGGGGCATGTACACCAGTTGAAAATTGTTGATCCATTCATCCGAATTCAGCAGCGAAACTTCACAGCCTGAGCATCCGGAAAGTTGAAGCACGGCAAACTTGGGAAGATCCTTTGAAGTTTCCATAGTCTCATTTCCACAGTATTGGTTGGGTTATTCACTATTATATCCAGTAATTCCACAAATCTGAGGGCGTTTATCCACAAGTTTTCCACAAAAGTACAGCCGAACAAAAAACAACATACTGCCCTGCGAAGAGGTTGGAGTAGAATTGGACGCTGAGGTGAACATGGAACCAACATTGGATCAGGTAGTTAGCTGGGTGAAGGAAGCTGCAAGTATGGCACGGCAGATGCGCCAGGAGGATTTACAGGTACACCATAAGAGCAAGGCGGACCTCGTCACGGAAGCGGATACAGCCATTGAAGCCTTTCTGATAGACAAAATCCACACCAACTTCCCTAATCACAGCATCAAGGCTGAGGAGAGTGGGCAACATGATGGCGATCAGGAAGATGAGTGGTTCATCGACCCAATCGACGGCACACTCAATTATGCCCACGGATTACCCCAGTATGCCATCTCGGTTGCTTATACCTGCAAAGGTGAACTCAAGCTCGGCGTGATCGCCAATCCGCCGATGCAAGAATACTTCTACGCCGAAGCTGGCAAAGGGTCCTGGCTGAATGGCAAACCCATCCACGTCTCGGAAACACAAGAGTTGATCGACTCCATGCTCATCACGGGCTTTCGCTATCATCTTCTCGATACTCCACGCTCTAATATCAACAACTTCATCCGTCTCTCGCATGAGGTACAATCCGTCCGGCGCCTGGGTTCTGCCGCGCTGGACCTGGCGTATGTTGCTTGTGGTCGCGTGGAAGGCTTTTGGGAGATCGATCTTAGCCCGTGGGATGTAGCCGCAGGTATCCTGTTGATCCGCGAGGCTGGCGGAATCGTCAGCACGCTCCATGGAGAAGGGCATCTTCTGAAAGGCAGCGTGGACATCCTGGCTGCCAACCCGGTCATCTTCCCAAAGCTGCAAGCCATCCTGAATGAGGAACACGCGAAGCCATTGTAATTGTTTAAAATTCACCCGTCGCAGCGGGAATTCACAAGCTATTGCCAGTAGAAAAAACCAGCGGCTTCAACTTCTCCCCGAAAGTAATGTTAACGGATATAATCCACTTAACATTGCAAAAGGCGGAACCCTTGGAGTTTATTCAGGATATTCTCGCAAATCCCGCATTATTGGTGACAGTTATTTTGACTATAGGAGTAATCCTGGTCAATGGCTGGACTGACGCGCCAAATGCGATCGCAACATGTATATCTACACGCGCGATTAAACCCAAAAATGCCATTTTGATGGCAGCTGTCTTCAACTTTCTTGGTGTGTTTGTGATGACACTGATCAATAAGAGTGTCGCTATGACCATCAGCAACATGGTGGACTTCGGCACGGATACACGAGCCAGTTCGATTGCTCTCAGTGGTGCCCTGGCATCGATTGTCATTTGGGCGACTGCTGCCTGGTATTTTGGCATCCCAACCTCTGAGAGCCATGCCCTGATTGCCGGTTTGACCGGCGCCGCGGTGGCCTATTTTAACAGCTTCCAAGGGATAAATGGTGCGGAATGGATGAAAGTAATTTTCGGTTTACTCCTTTCCACCTTTGGCGGTTTCTTTCTGGGCTGGGGAATCGCCAAACTCCTTGAGCTAATCTTCAAACACCAGGACAGGCGAAGGACCAATAAAATTTTCAAAAATGCCCAGATTGGTGGAGCAGCCGCAATGGCGTTTATGCATGGCGCGCAGGACGGGCAAAAGTTTATCGGGGTGTTCCTGATCGGGATGGCACTGGCAAAGGGGCAAGCTGTGCCAGAAACCTTTGATATCCCGATCTGGCTGATGTTGTTTTGCTCGGTTGTCATGGCACTTGGCACCTCGATCGGCGGTTATCGGATTATCAAGGCGGTTGGAATGGACATGGTAAAGCTGGAGACCTACCAGGGTTTCAGCGCAGACCTGGCGGCAGCGCTTTCACTGCTGGCAGCTTCCTTAATCAGAGGTTTGCCTGTGTCTACCACGCACACCAAAACAACTGCCATCATGGGGGTAGGCGCCGCCAGGCGCATCCGCTCAGTGAACTGGGGAGTGGTGCGGGAGATGGTGCTGGCATGGGTGCTGACCTTCCCGGGCTGCGGTCTGCTCGGTTATCTTGTGACTCGTTTGTTGATTTACCTATTCGTTTAAGGAACCTCTATGGCTAAAAAAGATAATAACTACTTCAATATGTTCAGTGATATCGCTGGTGACGCAATTATCGCTGCACACCAACTCGAAAAAACAGTTAAGAACTATAACCCTGACAAAATCGAGAAGCTTAACAAAACCATGCACGAGATTGAGCATGGGGCAGACCTAAAAAAACATGAGATGATGAAGATGCTCGTCGCCGAGTTTATTACTCCGATTGAGCGCGAAGACATTGCAACATTGTCTTACATGCTGGATAACGTATTGGACAACATTGAAGAGGTCTATCAGATGTTCTTCATGTTCAATGTGAAAGAAATGCGCGCGGAGGCTATTGATTTTGTGGACCTGATCGTGCGAGCTACGGAGGCGATGAAAGCATGCTTTGATGAATTCGAAAATTTCCGAAAGTCAGATCTCATCGCCAAGAAAATCGTTGAGGTAAATGTAATCGAAGAGATTGCCGATTCGCTTTACTTCAAAACCGTGCGCGAGCTTTTCACTAAAGAAAAAGACCCCATGCATGTCATGGTCTGGCTGCGGCTTTTTGATGGATTTGAGAGGATCTGCGATGAGTGTGAGGATGTTGCAGATACCATCGGCTCGGTCATTATGAAAAATTCGTAGCCATTTAGCTATCCGACTGGCGCGCATAAGATCATTATGCGCGCCGTTCACCAGGGTATTAAACTTTCGATATCGTAACAAATATCAGCGGGCGGCGCTTGGTCTCCTCGTCGATATAGGAGGTCGCGACGCTCTGGATTTCCTTTTGCAGGTTGTTTGCTGGGAATTGAGTCAGCTTCACTACTCGCTTGCGTAGTTCACCAAACACCTCCTGGGACTCTTCCTGCGCGATGAAACCGCGGCTAATGATTTCCAGGTCTTTGAATGTGCCTTTGTTTTTATCCAGCTCAAGGTTGAGCAGCACGACGCCATCCTGGCTAAGCAGTTCGCGGTCGCGCATGGTGGAACGATCCACATCACCCACACCGATGCCATCCACGAAGACGTAACCGCCGGGGATGCGTTCGCCGAGACTCATCTCGCCGTGCGTAAATTCAATGATTCTTCCATTCTCGACCAGTGCGATTTGTTCCTCTTCCATGCCCACTTCGAGGGCAAGGCGTTTGTGCTGCTTGAGCATGCGCATTTCTCCGTGGACGGGGATAAGGTAACGCGGCTTTACGAGATGCAGCAGCAGTTTCATTTCTTCCTGCCTGGCATGTCCTGAGACGTGCACAGGCATAATTGCTTCATAAACCACTTCTGCGCCTTGCTCCATCAGGCGGTTGATGGCGCGGTAGACGAGCTCTTCGTTGCCGGGGATGGGGTGCGAAGAAAGCACGATCGTGTCGCTTTCTTTGACGCCGAAGCGGTGGTTGGTGCCATTAGCCAATCGACCAAGTATGGAAGTCGGCTCGCCCTGGGACCCGGTTACCAGCAGTACCACTTTTCCGTCTGGCATGGAAAGCGCCTGATCTGTGGAAACAACAAGTTTCTCGTCATAATTCAGATAGCCAAGTTCTTTGGCAATCCGGACGTTATCGGTCATGCTGAGACCCACAAAGCTGACCTTGCGATCATGTCTTTTCGCGGTATCCAATACCTGCTGCATGCGCGAAATCAGGGATGCAAAGGTGGCAACGATAATCCGACCCTTAGCCTGGTAGAAAACCTTGTCAAAGGCGTCATTGATCACACGCTCCGAAGCTGTCCAACCGGGGCGTTCAGCGTTGGTGGAATCAGCCAGCAGCGCGAGCACGCCTCTGTGGGCAAATTCTGCCAATTTACTATAGTCGGTGGGGCGACCGTCAATGGGGGTATGGTCGAACTTGTAGTCGCCGGTGTGAACGATAAGACCGGCAGGGGTATCGATTCCCAAACCGACGCCATCGGGAATGGAGTGGCAGACATGGAAAAAATCGACCTTGAATGGGCCGATTTGCACCGATTCGCCTGCCTGGACGTCGATCAACTTGGGTTCAACTTTCATCCCGCGCCGATTTAGCTTGTTTTTAATCAAGCCATTGGTGAGGGGCGTGGCATAGACTGGCGCGTTCACATATTCTAGCAGGTGACCTATGGCGCCAGTATGGTCTTCGTGACCGTGGGTGATGACAATGCCTTTCACCTGGTTGGCGCGCTGTTTGACATATTCAAAATCGGGAATGATGTAATCAATGCCGATCATGTCATTATCCGGGAACATCATGCCAGCATCCACAATCAGGATTTGCTGATTGTATTCATAGACTGTCATGTTTTTGCCCACCTCGCCCAGACCTCCGAGGGGGATAATACGTAATGTTTTTTTACTCATAATTCTTTACCTAACATAATAAACCGGCTGATGCCGGGAAATTTTTCTTATTTGTATAATGAATTGTACCCTGAAATCATTTTGAAAACGGAGGTTGTGTAATAAATACCGTCTTTCAGGCTGATTCATACAGATTATATACATAGTTTTGACCAATCTCTAATATAAAGAACTTAAATTGAAAGCATAAATAAGCAGTAACAAAACGGAGGTAGATATGGCATACATGATGAGACCAACTCCTTTCTGGAGGAACCAATACGATCTTGAAAGAGCAATAAACCGCTTTTTCGACTTGGATACCGAACAGCTTCCTTCAAGCTTCCCTCTCGATGTAATCGAGAATGATCAGGAATATATTGTGAAGGCGAGCGCGCCGGGCTTTGATCCCGAGAAGATTGAGATCACCTATGAGGACAATACTCTGTCCATCAGGGGCGAAGTTGAGGAAGAAAACAAGGAATCCGAAGAAGGCAAGTATCACATCCGTGAACGCAGTTACGGCAGTTTCTATCGCAGCATTTCAATGCCTGGTGTGATCGACCCTGATAAGATTACCGCAGAGACTGATAACGGTATCCTGGTGATTCACCTGCCCAAGAAACCCGAGACTCAGCCAAAGAAAATTGCTATTACTGCGAAGAAACAGAAAAAATTAGTTGATCACAAAGAGTAATTCAGAATTATGCAGTACAGACAGAATGGCTTCCTTTGAGGAAGCCATTCTGTTTTACTTTAAGGCAGTCAAACTCGAGAAACGAGGGAGACCAAGAACTCACTATGGGGGCAATTGTGAATATTGGGACATCAAGCAGTTACTGGGTTATGGAGATAATTTGGCTGATGATGATAGCCGTTCCATTTCCGCAAATTATCTCCCATCGGTCAGAATCCGTAAGGCGTTGCTCATTCCTTCTGGAATTTACTTGATTAGCCAAAGACAGCTTTAATCATTAGCATTACACCAAGCAAAATTAAGGGAATACCGATGATAGCACCGATGAGGGTTATCGAGAGCAGCACGCCCACGAACAGAATAACCAGCCCCAAGATCGCACCAATGAGTCTGCCAGTGAACCTAAGGATCCACAATGTCAGTTGAAACATCGCCCAAAAGGGCCATAAAAGGATAGGGACTTTTCGCTTATCTTCCATTTTTCCTCTTTATCTGTTTTGAAAGAAACAGTTTGTGATTTTGATTATAGGTGGGTGTGGTTTATCGGGGCATAGAAAATATATGGTCTTGGGCGATTTTGGTATTTACGATCAAAAGGGCAGTGGTTCTGCAGGCTAAGGTTATGGGGTTCAACCCCGTATAAACACGGCAGGAGCGGAACCAATCTTACAGGCTTCGTGAAGGAAAATCACTCCTCCAATTATCCAATACTTAGTTCCGTGTTCTTGACATTTGGTATTAAAAGTTGTATGCTTGAGGCGAACGTTCGCTTAGAGAGAAGTACTGAGGAATTATGTCCAAGTCTGTTACTCTAAAAGAAGTGGCGGCCAAGGCTGGAGTCAGCTATCAAACTGTCTCCAAAGTGGTCAATAATAAGGCCAGTGTCTCACCAGAAACTGAAAAAAGAATCTGGGGTGTTATCGCCGAATTAAATTACACGCCTAATTACAACGGCCGCAGTCTCCGTCGCCAGCGAAGCAATACCATCGGGTACACTTGGGAACCCTCTCCTGCCGATCAGGCTAACCCCATTCTTGATGCATTTCTACAAAGTATGTTCCGGGCAGCGGAAGAAGAGGGTTACTACCTGCTTTGTTTCCCCTTTCATGCTGATGATGTCAGAATGCTCAAGGTCTATCACCAGTTGTACAACACTGGCAGGGTGGATGGATTTGTCCTTTCACGCTTAAACTACGGGGAAGCATCTGTGCCCTTTTTACTGGAGAACAAGATCCCATTTGTAGCTTTCGGACGGCTGGAAGACCAGGACCAATCGTTTCCGTATATTGACGTGGACGGCGGTCAGGGCATCGCTCAGGCCATGGATCACCTCGTCAGTCTCGGTCATAGAAGAATCGCTGCCTTAGCGTGGCCTGAAGATTCCCGTGTTGGTAATAACCGCCTGGAAGGATATTACAGAGGGTTAGCCAAAGCTGGTTTAATGAGCGATCCCAACCTAATTGTGAGGGGTGAAGGTACTTCAGCAGTGGGTTTTGAAGCAACCACATACCTGTTAGGCTTGCCAGCGGATATTCGACCAACGGCGATCGTTTGTATGAACGACATGATGGCAATAGGTGCCATGCAGGCAGTGCGAACGGCGGGTCTTCAACCGGGCAGGGACATCGGAGTGACGGGCTTTGATGACACTCCAACCGCTCGTTATCTGACCCCGCCCTTAACCAGTATTAGCCAGCCTATCCCTGCCATTGGTGAAAACCTGATGAAGCGTCTAATTGAATACCTTGAAACCGGCAGCTATCCAGAACCAAGATGTGAGCTGGTCGCTCCCAACCTTGAGATCCGAGAATCAACCGCAGGCTATGTGCCGGCTAAAGGGCGAAGTTGAAAGGAGTGAATGGAGAAAATTAGACAAATTCTATGTGCTGAAATTGAGAATATCTCAGAATTTTTGTCGACTATTGAGCCGGTCAGAAATGACCAAAAAAATATTTTCGAAAGAGGAGAAAGATGAAAACCAAAATCAGTTTAGTTTCGTTACTGATCATCGTATCGATGATCCTGGCAGCTTGTGGAACCGCAACGCCAGAAGCCACTCAAACACCCATTGTTGAAGAACCCACCACTGAAGTACCTGTTGTTGAGGAACCCACTGCTGAAGAACCAGTCGTGGAAGAACCTGTTACTCAAGGGACTTGTCCCTTGACTGTAGAAGACGGTGCAGTGATCACGTTCTCTGGCTGGGGTGACGAATCCGAGCAGAAGGTTTATCGCGACAGTATTGAACGTTTCAAGAGCGTCTGCCCGACTGTGACCGTGAACTATACCCCCGTTCCTTCTGACTTCCAAACCAAAATGAAAGCCCAGATGGCTGGTGGGACTGCCCCTGATGTATTCTATGTTGATGATCAGTTGATGACTGCTTTCGCTCCCTCGGAGCAGATCATGCCCCTGGATGACCTGATGGCTGAAGCCGGCGTGAGCACTGATGATTTTATCAGCAGCCTGATGCCGATTTATCAGCTGAATGGGAAGACTTATGCGCTTCCGAAGGACTGGGGCACACTCGGTTTAGTATATCTCCCCGAAGCTTTTGCGGATGCAGGTATTGAAGAACCGACCGCTGACTGGACCTGGGAAGACATGCGTGCAGCTGCCAAGACCATTGCTGAAAAAGGTAATTACGGCGGCTTCTGCATGGGCGCTGATTGGGCTCGCTTCCTGCCGTTTGTGCTCTCCTATGGCGGCAGTTACGTCTCCAGTGACCACACTACCGCTTTGTTGGACAGCCCCGAAGTGCTCGAAGCTGCTTCCTTTGTAGCAGGTATGTTTGAAGAAGGCAGCCTGGTTCGCCCGGTTGACGTCAGCACTGGTTGGTGTGGTGAAGCCATTGGCTTGAAAGCTGTTGCCATGACCACCGAAGGTGGCTGGATGGTCAACACCATGAAAAACACCTATCCGGATGTTGAATGGAAAGCTGTCGTAATCCCTGCTGGACCTGTCAAGAGAGCTGACGTGATCTTCGTCAATGGTATCGGTATCAATGCTGCTACCCAATATCCTCGTGCCGCAGCTGCATTTCTATTCTATGTGACTGGCTACGAAAACCAGGCTGAAATCGTCAAGACCGGTTTTGCCTACAGCACCCATCCCGAACAGGCTGACCTGATTGTTGACCCGAATGACAAGGCAATTGCCCAGGGCGGTCTGCTGCCCGATTCTGTGGTTGCCTACTGGGGTCCTAACACTGGTAAAGTGAACGATGCTGTTTCGCAGGCTTTGGAACGCATCTTCCTCGGTGATCAAACCGTAGAAGAAGCCTTCGCACAGGCTCAAATTGAAGCTCAGGCTGTTCTGAGCGAGTAAAAGGTTATCTCTATCTTGAGGGAGGAGAAAAATTATTGTGGAATAAGACCTGGGTTTCACGGGTAACGTGAAACCCAGGCACAGTTGTTCGTAATGTTCCTGGGAAAACGAGGAGTGGCATGGAAAACAAACAAACAAACTCCAATCAGCAAGGAACCATCCCCGCGATTATCGCTTTTGTTGGCGTAGTCCTGGTCATCTTCGTCATTGCCTTACTGAATGCTCCAACTATGGGTGGGGCAAGGGTGATGTCATCTGTGCAAACATATTTTTCAGAAGTCCGGGCAACTGCTATGCCTTTCATGATTTTTGCCGTACTCGCCGCCATGATCGCTGGTTTTTTCTTAGCGAAGGAGGTCAAAAAAGTTTGGCCTAATGTACGAAAGCGAAAAGAATTCCTGACCGGGTATGCATTCCTTGCACCTTACTTAATTGTCACGCTTACCTTTACAGTTGGCGTCATTTTGTTCGCTCTATATATCTCATTTACCAAGTACGACATCTTCACCAGACCTGAATGGATTGGTCTGGCTAACTATAAAGAAGCCTTTGCGGGATTTACAGACGCTACAAAACGTGACTTTTTGCAGGCACTCTACAACGTGCTCTGGTACGCTGCCATCGTTGTACCCGTCCAGACCGTCCTGGCGCTGCGTATGGCGATGCTGTTGAACGCACCAGTCAAGTTCAAGCAATTTTTCCGCACAGTCTTCTACGCTCCCAGTGTCACTTCGTCAGTGGTGATCACCTTGATCTTCATCTGGCTGTATCTGAAGAATGGCTACCTGAACTTCTTCCTTCAAACGATATTGGGATGGGTTGGGATCGATTTCAAACCAATTGCCTGGTTGGGAGACCCAAGAGGGTTGATCCAGCTGATTGTTGAAGCATTTGGAGGGAAAATCCCTTCGACACAGTGGTACTTCCGTGGACCCAGTATCGCCTGGATGGCGATTATGTTCCAAAACATTTTCACCACCGTGCCGACTTTCATGATCATGTACCTGGCTGCCCTGCAAGACATCAACCCGGCGCTCTATGAAGCGGCATCCATCGAAGGTGCCAACAAGCGGCAGGTGTTCAAGCAGATCACCAGGCCGCTGCTGAGGCCAATTACGATGATGATCGTGGTATTGGGGACAATTGGTACGCTGCAGGTATTTGACCAGGTTTACCTGGCAACCTCGGGTGGACCGCTAAAGACTTCGTTGACCCCGGTCTTCCTGATTTTCACCGAAGCTCTGGGTGTGAACGGACCCATCACCATGGGTTATGCCTCTGCTTTAGCGTTCATCCTGGCGGTGATTATTTTCGCGCTCACATTCGTGCAACGGCGTATCCTCACCCAGGGTACCGAGATGTACTAGGAGGACTGAAATGACCGTAACAACGCAAGAAAAAATTACGTCTCCACAGTACAAATCACATCGGCAGGCAGTAACCGAGAATGTGATCAGAACCTTTTTCCAATATTTGCTCCTGCTTGTGATCGGGGTGATCATGCTTTTGCCATTCATCATGGCGTTCCTGGGCACGGTCAAAACCGACCAGGAGATCCTGGCATATCCGCCCAAGTTCTTGCCAGAGGTCTGGCACTGGGAAAACTGGGCTCGAGTCTGGAATACCGATCTCGGCGCAGGTGGCACTTTCCCGCGGTGGCTCTTTAATACCGCCTTCCTGTCAGTGACCGTGGCGGTTTCCCAGGCCGCGTTCGGTTCGATGGCTGCCTATGCCTTCTCACGGCTGAAATTTGCGGGCCGGGATATCGTCTTCAATTTTATGCTGGCAACCATGATGATCCCCGGGGCAGTCACGCTCATTCCGGCTTACGTTCTGATGACCAAGCTTCAGTTGATCAACACCTTCTGGTCGTTGATCTTACCTGGTCTGGTCAGCGCAGGCAGCATTTTCACCCTCACGTCATTCTTCCGGTCCATTCCAGTTGACCTGGAAGAAGCCGCTATTATCGATGGTGCCACCCACATGCAGATTTTCAGGACCGTAATTTTGCCGCTGGCAAGACCTGCTATCCTGACGGTTTTGATCCTGCAGTTCCAGTCGATGTGGAATTCGTTTTTGCAGCCTTTGCTCTACTTGAATTCACCGGATAAATATGTGTTGAACGTTGCCTTGAGCATCTTTCAACAGCAATATAAATCACAATGGAACTTAACGCTCGTCGGCGCTATGTTCAACGCTATCCCAATCTTGATCCTGTTCTTCATCTTCAGCAGGTATTACATTGAAGGTGTTGCATATGCAGGGATCAAGGGATAAATTGGATCGTACGGTGATAAAAAAGATACCTTCCATCTATCGCCGTTCCCTCAGGGAAATATGGGAGGACCTGTGGACCATGCTGGTGGTGAATTCTCTCTGGATAATCGCCAACCTGCTGGTCATCCCAGGTCCTCCTGCGACGATTGCGCTGCAGGCTTACGCAAACCGCATCGTCCACAACGAAGTGACCGATCTCAGCGACGTATGGCAGGCGTTCAAACGCTCCTGGGGGGTGGGCTGGCACTGGGGTGCGGTCAACCTGGCAGGGGTGGGCTTGCTGGCGGTCAATTATTACCTCGTCAGTAACGCGCTGGATGTGAACCTGGGATCATATCTACAAGGGCTTTACATTGCCGTCGGGCTGGCCTGGTTCATGCTGCAATTCTTTGCGCTGCCCTTCCTGTTTGAACAAGAGCAGATGAAGGTCTCCCTGGCTTTGCGCAATAGCGCTTTGATGATCGGCAGAAATCTCCGTTTCTCCTTCTTGTTTGGTTTATCCCTCTTGGTTTTCCTGGCACTTGCAACCCTGGCATTCGCGCTGGGCATCATGTTTGGCGCAGTATTCCTGGCATTGGCTGGCAATTTCGCGGTCAATGACCTGCTGGAACCGATCAGAGCTGATAGAAATATCCCACCCACGCCTGACTTATAAATTGAAAGTAATTATTTAATGGAATTGATCAGATACTCAACTAATCCTGTCCTTTTGCCTGACCCCACTTCAATCTGGGAGACCTACAATGTTTTTAATCCAGCCGTGGTTTACCACCAGGGTGAGTTCCACATGCTCTACCGGTCCCAAGGGCTCGATTGGGTCAGCCGGCTTGGTTATGCCCATTCGAACGATGGCATCCACTTTACCCGCGATGCTGAACCGGTCTTCTCCCCACACGATGATTTTGACGCCAGAGGCATCGAAGATCCCCGCATTACAGAGATCAATGGGGTTTTCTACATGACCTACACCGCCTACGGCAACAGACCCCAGCCTGGCTTTCCCCCCACCCACCTGGGCGGCAGCGTTACCCCCATGTTCGCTAAAAGCACCAACCTGCGCGACTGGGAACGCATTGGTCCGCTGGTGGTAGGCGAGGATAACAAAGACCACGTCCTCTTCCCAGAAAAAATCGGTGGCAAGTTCGTGTGCTTGCACCGCCGTCCTCCGCAGGTTTGGCTAGCGCGCTCAGACGACCTGTTATCCTGGCCTGAAGAAGACATGCAGCCCGTTTTCGGTCCGCGCTCGGATAACCTTTGGGACTCCAAACGGGTTGGCAGCGGCGGTGTGCCGATTAAAACCAAGCACGGCTGGCTCTTGATCTACCATGCCTATGACAATTCGCATGTCTACCGCCTGGGGGTGTGCTTGCTGGATCTGGAAGACCCCACCAAGGTCATCAGGCGTCCCAGAGACTTTATCTTTGAGCCCCGCGAAATTTGGGAGCTGCGTGGCGACGTGCCAAATGTGGTCTTTTCTGGTGCAAACGTTGTCGTCAGCGATGAAGTTTTTGTATACTATGGTGCTGCAGACCATGTGGTCGGGCTGGCAACCGCCCGGTTGGACGACCTGCTCGAATTTGCTTTGAACGATTAATCCTGCCATTTTTAGGAGAACTATGACTGACTTGTGGAATATCA
>ENA-UOWE01002758-UOWE01002758.1-activated-sludge-metagenome-genome-assembly--contig:-NODE-2758-length-18903-cov-57.613593_pt1 | contig 18903 bp, 17 predicted proteins | sample MGYA00249841_ERZ761562 | MGnify/ENA primary metagenome ERZ761562 (study PRJEB28883, sample SAMN05720200) | activated sludge metagenome | isolation source: Anaerobic digester | place: Japan... | reverse complement strand
CGCGAGCGCCACCTGGCGCACGTGCTCCTCGACCCCGCCGACGTGCGGATGGAACGAGGACGTGACGAGAGCGACCCGGTGCCGACCGTCTGTCATCCGCGTCCTCTCCTGGCCACTGGCCCGTCCACCCCGCGCGGGCGGCGTCTTGTTGGCATCATGGCACTGTGCCGCTCCTCGTCCTTGTCACCGCAGCCGCAGCGGCGCCGATGGGGGCCCAGGTCTATGAGGAGCAACTCGCGGCCCGCGCGCAGAGCGCGTTGACCGCAATCGACCCCCAATGGCAGGTGCAACGACGAATCATCCGCTCGATGCGCTCACCCTTGCCGGGGACCGGACGGCTGCCGATGGGGTGGTTGGCCGGGGCAGGGGAGCGCGGTCGGGCTGCCGTCGGTCGACTCGCCTACCCACGCCACGCCGTGGTCCACCGAACCAGCCTCGAACTGCCCCCGGCTCCGCTCGAGGTCGTCACGCTGCACGATGTCGTCGCCTGGCGGTTCGCCGACGAGTCGGCTCCGGTCCGGTCGGCTGCGGCCGAGTTGCGGCGAGCGGCCGCCGTGATTTGCGTATCGGAGTTCTCGGCCGGCGAGGCACATGACCTGTTGGGAGTCCGCAACCCGGTCGTCGTGCCCAACGGGGTCGACCCGGCGTTCCTCGACGCCGTCGCGGCACCGACCGAGGTGCTCGCCGGTCTGGGGCTGACCGGCCCGTTCGTGTTGCACGCCGGGGGCGCCGCCACCCGCAAGAACCTCGACGCCCTCGCGCAGGCCTGGCCACTCGTCCGCCGGGAGCACCCCGACCTCACGCTTGCCCTCGCCGGCCCCCCGCACCCGCGCCGCGACGCCCTTTTCTCCGGTATGCCGGGTGCTCGCCTCCTCGGCCGGCTTCCCGACCCGCTCGTTCCCGGCCTGGTGGCGGCGGCGAGCGCGATCGTCGTGCCGTCTACGTACGAGGGATTCGGGCTGCCGGCGTTGGAGGGCATGGCGGCCGGGGTTCCGGTCGTCGCCGCCCGGTGCGCGGCCCTGCCCGAGGTCGTCGGGGACGGCGGCCTGCTCGTGGACCCGGAGCCGGTCGCCCTCGCGCAGGGCCTGCTCGACGTGCTCGCGGGTGGCCCTGACGTCGCCGACCTCGTCCGTCGGGGCCGCGAGCGCGCGGGCGGGTTCACCTGGGAACGAAGCGCCGCGGGGCATGCCGCGGTGTGGGCCGCGCTTGGCTGAGGACGGGTTCGTCCAGCAGGGCGGTTCGGCCCCCCCCGGTCCGTGCGATGTCAGCCGATCACCCTCGAAGGCCACGGACACCCGCCTAGAGTGGGCCAATGTCCGACAACCCTCAGCCGGGAGAGGCCCACGGCGAACGACGTCGCAACAGGCGCCTGCTCGTCGTCGTCCTCCTCATGCTTGCCGTCCCAGTTGTCGCCGTGGGCGGGTATTTGGGTTGGCTTAACCACCTCGTCACGTCGAATATCAAGTTTGCCGATCTCATGCCTACCGGAGGGCCGCTCGTGCCCGTCGACGGCGGGGCTTTCGATCCGTCTGAGCCTGGGGAGGGCGGCATCCCCACCGCTGCGGTACCCGCCGAGAGCGCTGGCGACAACTACCTACTCATCGGGTCGGACGCGCGTTCGGGTTTGGGAGGTGCGCGGTCCGATGTCATCATCTTCGTGCATGTACCCATCGATAAGCACAATGTTAGCCTGATTCACTTTCCTCGAGATATGTACGTGTTTATACCGGGACGCGGGCGGAACAAGATCAATGCCGCATTTGCCTTTGGTGGCGCTCCGTTGTTGGTCGACACGGTTCAGGGAATGCTCGGGGTGAAGATCGATCACGTCGCGATGATCGGCTTCGAGGGTTTCAAACGCATGACTGACGCGGTCGGCGGCTTGGACGTATACGTCGAAGAGGGAGGCAAGATCGACGGCCATGTATTTACCCAAGGGATGATGCATCTCGACGGTGAGATGGCCTTGGCGTTCGTTCGAGAACGCTACGACCTCAGTCAGGGAGACATCAGTCGTGGTCGGCGACAGCAGGCCTTCCTGAAGGCCCTCATGCTCGAAGCAGTCAGCGTCGAAACCCTCGCCAATCCGGCAAAGCTCGCCACATTCATTGACTCTGCAACGAGCAACGTCATCGTCGACAGAGGATTCGACGTAGGTCAGATGCGTGGTGAGCTTCTTTCCTTGAACGGATTGCGTCCGGGCGACATCCGCTTCCTCACGGCTCCGCTGTCCGGCTTCGGGCGATCGCCTTACGGGGCGTCGATCGACCTGGTCGACTGGGTGAAATTGACGCAATTGGGCACAGCCATCCGTGAAGATCGGCTCGACTCCTACTCCTGAGCCCAGGGCGAAAAGGGATCAGGGAGCCCGATGTCAGGGGGTGGACCACGTCTTTCCACCGTCGTCGGACGTGTAGGTGTCGCCATCGACGATCAACCATCCTGCGTTCCCCTCGACGCTCAGGGCGACGTGAGTGAGCAGTCCGTCGTTGCTGCGGCCACCGAGGTCGACGCAGCCGAGTTTGGTCGTCGCGCCGGCGGCGATCGAGGCGACCTGCACTCCCGAGCAGCCGTCTGCCACGTAGGCGACGAGCGCGGCGAGCTTCGAGGCCTCCACCCGCGCATCGACGGCGAGAGCGCTCAGACCGCGGCTGACCTCAACCCAGTTGCCTCCACCGTCCGCGGTCTCGACAACTTTGCCGCTCTCACACAGCACTGCAGCCGAGGTCGCCGACAAGGCCGAGACGCTCAGCGCCTTCCCGTTCCCGCAGGGTGTGCCGGCGCGGCCGTTCGAATTGACCACTGCGGTGGGTGTGGCCAGGGATCGGTACCACAAGGCAAGGGCCCCTCCCGACGCCCAGGTCTGCCCCGTGTCGGTCGAGCGCAGTGCCGTTTCGCGGCAGCCCGCACCCTCGGTCCCGACGACAACCACCTTGGCGGCATCGGTGACCTGCACCCGCGAGATCGCTCCGAAGGGGATGGGGACGTCCTCCCAAGTGCGGCCGCCGTTGTCGGTGTGGGCCAAGGAGGCGCCGCCCCCGGGGCAGGCGCCCTGCACGAAGCGCCAGGCCCGCGCCGAGTCGATCGGCACGACGCCGACCATGCTGCCCGAGCCGCTGAACCCGGTGGCCGCCGGCGTCGATGAGGTGGCCGCCGGGGTGGAGGTGCCGCCAGCCGAGCCGGGGACGGTGCCCGTGACAGTCGCCGCGGCGCCGGTGACCGGTGCCGTCGCAGGCTGGCGGAACGGGTTACGGAAGGCAGCGCTCACCAGGGCAACGTCGACCGCGAGCAGGGCCACCAAACCCCACGTTGCAAGTCGCGTTCGCGAAGCCATCGGCACCCCGGGAGAGACGAGAAGACACGGAGCACAGTCGAAGTCTGGACTGTGCTGTCGTCATGCTAGGTCAGCGGGGCCGATCCGGTCGGCGGTTCCCGCGGCTTGGGCGACTTCGACCAAATTCACCTGGCCGTAGAGTTGTGAGGCTATGACCTCGACCGCACCCTCCGCCGGCACGCTGGCGCACCTGCCCACTGACTGGGCTGCCCGGCATACCGACTGGGGGCTGGGCGCACACGTCGGCGACCAGACCGCCCTGCTGGACCTCGCCTGCGTCCCGGGCGCCCGCCCACTCGTCCTGGCCGTCCTGGCCGGAGCGCTTCCCGTCGGTGCCCAGGTGCTCGCCGTCACCGCGACGACCCGGGAGGCCGACGATCTCGCGGCCGCGCTCGCGGCGTTCCTCGACCCGGCGCTCGTCGAGGTTTTCCCCAGTTGGGAGACCCTTCCGCACGAGCGGCTCTCGCCCCGTAACGACACGGTCGGTCGTCGCCTGGCCGTCCTGCGTCGCCTCGCCCACGCCGACGCGCACGCCCCCGGCGCGGCCGGGCCCTTGAAGATCGTCGTGGCCCCCGTGCGGGCGGTCCTGCAACCCATCGCCCGCGGGCTCGGCGACCTCACGCCCGTTGCGCTCGCCGCCGGCGACGAGCGCCCGTTGGAGCGGGTGGTCGAAGACCTCGTCGCGGCGGCCTACAGCCGGACCGACCTGGTCGAGCGGCGCGGCGAGTTCGCGGTCCGCGGCGGCATCCTCGACGTCTTCCCGCCGACCGAGGAACATCCCCTGCGCGTCGAGTTCTGGGGAGACACGGTCGAGGAGATCCGGTGGTTCCGGGTCGCCGACCAGCGCAGCCTCGAGGTGGCCGAGGGTGGCCTCTGGGCCCCGCCCTGCCGGGAAGTGCTGCTCACCGACGACGTTCGCGAGCGCGCCCGCGACCTAGCCTCCCGCCTGCCGGGCGTCGCCGATCTGCTCGAGAAGGTCGCCGAAGGCATCGCCGTCGAGGGCATGGAGTCGCTGCAACCGGTCCTCGTCGAGGCCATGCAGACCCTCCCCGACACGCTCGGCGCCGGCTCGCTCATCGTCCTGGCCGACCCCGAACGCATCCGCACCCGCGCCCATGACCTCGTGGCCACGAGCGAAGAGTTCCTCGAAGCCAGTTGGTCTAACGCCGCGGCCGGGAACGCCGTCCCGATCGACCTGCGGGGGGTGCTCGACGAGGGCTCCTACCGCACGCTCGCGGGACTGCGCCAGGACGCCATCACCAGTGGTATGCCGTGGTGGTCCCTCACCGCCTTCGCTTCTGATGCCGAGCTGACCGACTTCCTCGACGACGACACCTCCGAGCAGCGCCTCGACCTCGGGCTGCGCGAGCCGGACGCCTATCGCGGCGACACCGAAGCTGCGGTGGCCGACCTCGGTCGCTGGATCCACGACGGCTGGACCGTCCTCACAGTCACCGAAGGGCCGGGTCTGGCCCGACGGGTGCACGAGGTGCTGGCCGAGCGCGGCATACCGTCCCGGCTCGTCGGGCACGAGGCGGAGTCTGCCCCTGGGGTCGTCACCGTGACGACGGGCGCCCTGGGGCGCGGATTCGTCGACGAGACAGGCCAGTTCGCGCTGCTCACCGAGACCGACCTGACCGGGTCGGCGGGGTCGGCGACGACCACGAAGGACATGCGCCGGATGCCGTCCCGGCGGCGCGCGCAGGTCGACCCGCTCTCGCTGCGGCCCGGCGACTACGTCGTCCACGAGCAGCACGGGGTGGGTCGGTTCGTCGAGATGACCGCTCGCACCGTCGGCGGCGCCACCCGCGAATACCTCGTGCTGGAGTATGCCGCGAGCAAGCGGGGGCAGCCCGGCGACCGCCTCTACGTGCCCACCGACCAACTCGACCAGGTGACGAAGTACGTCGGCGGCGAGGCCCCGACGCTGCACCGACTCGGTGGCTCGGACTGGGCCCAGACCAAGGCCCGGGCCCGCCGCCACGTCAAGGAGATCGCGGCCGACCTCATCCGGCTCTACTCCGTGCGGATGTCGACGGTCGGGCATGCCTTCGCCCCGGACACGCCCTGGCAGCGCGAGCTCGAGGATGCCTTCGCCTACGTCGAAACCCCCGATCAGATCTCCAGCATCGACGAGGTCAAGGCCGACATGGAGCGCGAGGTCCCCATGGACCGGCTCATCTGTGGCGACGTCGGTTACGGCAAGACCGAGATCGCCGTCCGGGCTGCCTTCAAGGCCGTGCAGGACGGCAAGCAGGTCGCCATCCTCGTGCCGACCACGCTGCTGGTCCAACAGCACCTGCAGACCTTCACCGAGCGGTATGCGCAGTTCCCCGTGACGGTCAAGGCGCTCAGCCGCTTCCAGTCGACGACCGAGGCCGGGCGGGTCGTCGACGGGCTGGCCGACGGGTCGGTCGACGTCGTCATCGGCACCCACCGGTTGCTCACCGACAAGATCCGCTTCAAGGACCTCGGCCTGGTCGTCGTCGATGAGGAGCAGCGCTTCGGCGTGGAGCACAAGGAGAAGCTCAAGACCTTCCGGACGGCCGTCGACGTGCTGGCGATGTCAGCCACCCCCATCCCGCGCACCCTCGAGATGGCCGTGACCGGCATACGCGAAATGTCAACTCTCGCAACGCCTCCCGAGGAGCGGCACCCGGTCCTCACCTTCGTCGGCTCCTACGACGAGAAGCAGATCACCGCGGCGTTGCGCCGCGAGCTGCTGCGCGAGGGCCAGGTGTTCTACGTCCACAACAAGGTGCAGTCGATCGAGAAGGCCGCCGCCCGGCTGCGCGAGCTTGTCCCCGAGGCCCGCATCGCCACGGCCCACGGCAAGATGACCGAAGGCCGCTTGGAGCAGGTCGTCCTCGACTTCTGGGAGAAGCGGTTCGACGTGCTCGTGTGCACGACGATCGTCGAGACCGGCCTGGACATCTCCAACGCCAACACCCTCATCGTCGAGCGCGCCGACCTGCTCGGCCTGAGCCAGTTGCACCAGTTGCGCGGGCGGGTCGGTCGCGGCCGGGAGCGCGCCTACGCCTACTTCCTCTTCCCGCCTGAGAAGCCGCTCACTGAGACCGCTCACGACCGGCTTGCCACGATCGCCAGCCACACTGACCTGGGCTCAGGCATGCAGGTGGCGATGAAGGACCTCGAGATCCGCGGCGCGGGCAACCTCCTCGGCGGCGAGCAGTCGGGGCACATCGAGGGCGTCGGCTTCGACCTCTACGTGCGCCTCGTCGGTGAGGCGGTCGCGGCATACAAGGGGGAGGCGCAGGCCCCACCCGCCGAGGTGAAGATCGAGTTGCCGGTCGACGCGCACCTCCCGCACGACTACGTCCCCGGCGAGCGGTTGCGCCTGGAGGCCTACCAGAAGCTCGCGTCCGTGCAGGACGAGGCGGGCGTCGCCGCGATCGAGGAGGAGTTGCGCGACCGCTACGGTATGCCGCCCGAGCCGGTCACCAACCTCATCGAGGTGGCGCGGCTGCGTACCGTCGCCCGCCTGGCCGGGCTGTCGGACATCTCGGCGCAGGGGGCCTTCGTGCGGTTCGGACCGGTGCCGGCCGAAGCCATGCCCGACAGTCGCCGGCTGCGCCTACAGCGGCTCTATCCGGGGTCGATCGTCAAGGACCAACTCGGCCATCTGCTCATCCCTCGCCCGATGACCGCCCGCGTCGGGGGCAAGCCGGTGCGCGACACTGCGGTGCTGCGCTGGGCCGCCGACGTGATCCGTGCGGTCTTGGTGGACAATGTCGGGGACGCCGCACGCGTCGCCACGAACGGAAAGGACCTGCGCCCATGAGCCCGCGGACCCCGCGTCGCCTCGGAACGCTCCCGGCAGCCCTCATCGGACTGCTCGTCGCCACCCTGATCGCCGGGTGCGGTGCCGCCGGACGCCCGGGCACGGCTCTCGTCGTCGACGGCCAGAGCTACACGCCGAGCCAGATCGTCGAGACGACCGCGCAGATCAACGAGGCGCTCAAGGCCGGCGGCGAGGCCGCCACCGAGGCGCAGATCGTCAACCTCCTCATGATCTCGCCGTTCGTCCTCGCCGAGGCGACGAGCCGCGGTCTCTGGGGGCCGGACAACCAGTACAACTCCTTCATGACTGCGATCCACAACCCGACCCCCGTGACGGTCGCCGTGGTGCAGGCCAGCGCGGCCTACGCCTCGCTCGACGAGGAGGGCAAGGCCGCCCTCCTCAAGGACATCAAGGCCGCCTCTATCGCGGTCGACCCGCGCTACGGATCGGTGGACTACTCGACCGGCTTCCTGGGGATGCCCACGCCCGACTGGATCGTCCGGACCACCACCGCCCCCGAGAAGTGACCGACCGCGGGTGACGGGCGGCCCAGGCCCGAGCGTTCCATCCGGCGCGGCGCTGCTGGACCTGGTCGCGGTCATGGACCGGTTGCGCTCGCCCGGCGGCTGCCCGTGGGACGCCGAGCAGACCCACGCCTCGCTCGTGCCCTACCTCGTCGAGGAGACCTACGAGGCGGTCGAGGCGATCGAGTCGGGTGAACGCGACCACATGGCCGAGGAACTCGGCGACGTCCTGCTGCAGGTCGTCTTCCACGCGCGCGTTGCGCAGGAGGACGAGGTCGCCCCGTTCGACATCGACGATGTCGCCGCCGGGATCGCCGCCAAGTTGCGCCGCCGCCACCCGCACGTCTTCGGGGACGTCGTCGCTGACACCCCCGAGGCGGTCGCCGCCAACTGGTCGGTGATCAAGGCGGCCGAGAAGGCTGCCAAGGGGTCCGGCGCCGCGCCGCCAGGCCCGCTGCACGGCATACCGGCGGGTATGCCGCCCCTCGCCAAGGCCGCGGCCATGGTCGCCCGCCTCGACCGGGCCGGGCGCGGTGACCTCGTGGATGCGGCGGCCGCCGGGTCCGACCCGGGCTCCCGACTGCTGGCCGTGGTGGCCGACGTGGTGCGCCGACGTGATGATCCTGACGCTGTCCTTCGGGCCACGCTGAGGTCCCTGAGCGACGCTGCGGGATAGGGTGGGCGCGACGGCTGGGTGCGGCTGCGCAGTGCCGCGCGCCATCAACACCGGGCCGACCTTTATCCCCATCCCAACACGTTCGGAGGCACCGAAGTGGCCAGCATCGAAGCAGTAGGCGCTCGCGAGATCCTCGACTCGCGCGGCAACCCCACGGTCGAGGTCGAGGTGCTCCTCGACGACGGAACCGTGGCCCGCGCCGCCGTCCCGTCGGGTGCGTCGACTGGTGCGTTCGAGGCCTACGAGAAGCGTGACGGCGACAAGGGCCGTTACCTCGGCAAGGGTGTCGAGAAGGCCGTCGACGCGGTCCTCGACGAGATCAACCCCAAGATCATGGGCTTCGACGCCAGCGAGCAGCGGCTCATCGACGCCGAGATGCTCGCCATGGACGGCTCCAAGAACAAGGAGAACCTCGGCGCCAACGCCATCCTCGGCGTCTCGCTCGCGGTCGCCCGTGCGGCAGCCGACTCGGCCAACCTCCCGTTGTTCCGCTACGTCGGCGGCCCCAACGCGCACGTCCTGCCCGTCCCGATGATGAACATCCTCAACGGTGGCTCGCACGCCGACACCAACGTGGACATCCAGGAGTTCATGATCGCTCCGATCGGTGCGCCAACCTTCAAGGAGGCCCTGCGCTGGGGCGCCGAGGTCTACCACACCCTCAAGAAGGTCCTGCACGACCGTGGCCTGTCCACCGGCCTGGGTGACGAGGGTGGCTTCGCCCCCAACCTCGAGAGCAACCGCGCCGCTCTCGACGTCATCGTCGAGGCAATCGAGAAGGCCGGCTACGTTCCGGGCAAGGACATCGCGCTGGCCCTCGACGTGGCGGCCACCGAGTTCTACAAGGACGGCGCCTACCAGTTCGAGGGTGCCGCCAAGACGTCCGCCGAGATGACCGCCTACTACGGCGAGCTCGTCGCGGCCTACCCGCTGGTGTCGATCGAAGACCCGATGAGCGAAGAGGACTGGGACGGCTGGAAGGCCATCACCGTCGCCCTCGGCGACAAGGTCCAGATCGTCGGCGACGACCTGTTCGTCACCAACCCCGAGCGGCTGCAGCGCGGCATCGACACCCAGACCGCCAACGCCCTGCTCGTCAAGGTCAACCAGATCGGCTCGCTCACCGAGACGCTCGACGCGGTCGACCTGGCCCACCGCAACGGCTACCGCTGCATGATGAGCCACCGCTCCGGCGAGACCGAGGACACGACGATCGCCGACCTCGCCGTCGCGACCAACTGCGGTCAGATCAAGACCGGCGCCCCGGCCCGGTCCGAGCGCGTGGCGAAGTACAACCAGCTCCTGCGCATCGAGGAGGAGCTGGACGACGCCGCGGTGTATGCCGGTGCCGGCGCCTTCCCGCGTTTCGCTGCCAAGGGCTGAGCCGTTGAGGGGTCAGACTGGGGGGATGGGGACCTCCGGGGCATGACCACACCAGCTCGACGCACGCGCGTGCGCCCCGGGACGACGGCCACCACCGGCCGTCGCCCCGGGGCCAGCCGCCCTGCCCCCGCACCCCGGACCCGTGAGGCGACCCCCGACGACGATCGTCGTGGCCCGGCCTGGTTGCGCTGGGTCATCCTTGGTGCCATCGCCGTCGTCCTGCTCGTCACCCTCGTGCCGACCGCCCGATCCCTGGCCCGTCAGCGGGCCGAGATCGACGCCCTGGCGACCCAAGTCGCCCAGCAACAGAGCCAGGTGGCCTCGCTGCAGGCCGAGCAGGAGCGGTGGACCGACCCCGCCTACGTCGAGCAGCAGGCCCGTGACCGGCTGAAGTTCGTCAAGGTCGGTGACCGCTCCTACACCGTCATCGACCCGCTGGAGGCCGCCCGGCCTCCCGTCTCCGGCGCTTCGGTCGCCGCGCCCCAGGCCAACGGCGACGCCCCCTGGTATGGCCAGATCTGGCAGTCCGTGCAACTGGCCGACCGTCCGACCGCCGGCATGCTTCCGGTCACCGAGCCGCCGACCGCCCCGTGACGCCGCCGACTGAGCCGACCGAGCCGACCGAGCCCGAGGACCTCGCCGCGATCGCCGCGCAGTTGGGCCGGGAGCCACGGGGCGTGCTCGGGATCGCCCACCGCTGCCCGTGCGGTCGTCCCGACGTCGTCCGCACCGCCCCGCGGCTGCCCGACGGCACCCCGTTCCCGACGACCTACTACGCCACGTGTCCCCGGCTGACCGCCGCGATCAGCACCCTGGAGACCCAAGGTCTGATGCGCGACATGCAGGCCCGGTTGGCCGACGACGAGGACCTGGCGGCCGCCTACGCGCGGGCGCACACGGCATACCTCGCCGATCGGGCCACCCTCGCGTCCGGCGGCGACGTCCCCGAGATCGCGGGCGTCTCCGCCGGCGGGATGCCCGACCGGGTTAAGTGCCTGCATGTCCTCGTCGCACACTCGCTGGCTGCCGGCCCCGGGATCAACCCGTTCGGCGACGAGGCCCTAGCGTTGCTTGCCCCCTGGTGGGACGCCGGGCCGTGCGTGGGAGCCGCCGAGGAGTGACCCGGCGGAGTCCGGGGGTGCCGTGTTGGGGGAGCGATGGGATAATCGCCGCATGGTCCCCGCCACCGCGCCTCGCGCCACTTCCGCCGCCGGGGAGGTCCGAGTCGGGGCCATCGACTGCGGGACCAATTCGCTGCGACTGCTTATCGCCGACATCGATCCGCAGACCGGGAAGATGCTTGAGCTGGTGCGGCGGATGGAGATCGTCCGGCTGGGCTGCGGGGTCGACAAGACGGGGGTGCTCGCCCCTGAAGCGCTGGCGCGCACGCTGGCGATGACCCGCGACTACGCGACCCAATGCCGTGAGTATGCCGTCCACCGCATCCGGTTCGTCGCCACCTCCGCCTCCCGCGACGCGCGCAACGCCGACGAGTTCGTCGCCGGGGTCCGTGCAGCGTTCGGGGACCTCGACGTCGCACCCGAGGTCGTCAGCGGCCAAGAGGAGGCTCGGCTGTCCTTCCTCGGGGCCACCGGTGACCTCATCGCCGCGCAGATGGAGGGGCCCTATCTCGTCGTCGACATCGGTGGCGGCTCCACGGAGTTCGTCCGGGGCACCCACACGGTGGAGGCCGCTCGCTCGGTCGACATCGGTTGCGTGCGGCTCACCGAGCGCCACCTGCGCAGCGACCCGCCGACCCCCGACGAGATCGCCGCGGCGATCGTCGACATCGACCGGGCCATCGACCTGGCCATCGAGACGGTCAGCTTGCGTGAGGTGCGCACCCTCGTCGGGTTGGCCGGCAGCGTAACGACCGTGGCGGCCCAGCACCTCGACCTGCGGGACTACGACCCGGGAGCGATCCACCTGTCGGTCGCCACGCCCCCGCAGATCCAGGCGGCGTGCGAGCAACTCATGGGGATGACCCGGGCAGAGCGCGCGGCCAAGGGCTTCATGCACCCCGGCCGGGTCGATGTCATCGGTGCGGGGGCCCTGGTCTGGTCGCGGGTCATCGCCCGCGTCATGCGCCAGACTGGTCTCGGCCAGGCCCTGCCCGTCGCTACCTCCGAGCACGACATCCTCGACGGCATCGCCCTGTCGCTCGTCGGCCGCTGAGTCCCGCGCCGTGCCTCAGGCGTTGCCGCATCCGGTCACGGGAGACCTCGCGGGCTCGCCTACACCCCCTGGCTCGGGGTGGCCCGGGGACCCGGCGACGCGGCATACCCCTCGGGCTCGTGACGCCGAGCAGGTGGTGAGCCTCGCGCGGTCGGCCTCCGACCTCGCCACCCTCGACGCGCGGATCTCGGTATGCCGTGCCTGCCCGCGCCTGGTCCAGTGGCGTGAGCAGGTGGCGGGGGACAAGCGGGCGGCGTTCGCCGATCAGCCCTACTGGGGGCGACCAGCGCCGGGCTTCGGCGACGAGGCCGCGCAGGTGCTCGTCGTCGGGCTGGCGCCCGCCGCGCACGGTGCCAACCGCACCGGTCGGGTCTTCACCGGCGACCGCAGCGGCGACTGGCTCTTCGCTGCGCTGCACCGGGCCGGTTATGCGAGTCACCCGACGAGCGTGCATGCGGGCGACGGGCTGACGCTGCGGGGCCTGCGCATCATCGCGGCCGTCCGGTGCGCGCCGCCGGGAAACCAACCGACGGTGTCCGAGCGGGCGACGTGCGCGCCGTGGTTGGACCGCGACCTCGCGCTCGCTGCGCCGACCGTTCGCTCGATCCTGGCGCTGGGCGGTCTGGCCTGGGACGCGTCGCTGGGCGCGGCCCGCCGGCTCGGCTGGCAGGTCCCGACCCCCAAGCCGACGTTCGGGCACGGCGCGATGGCGCAGTTGCGCGAGCCGGGCGGACGCGTCGTGCGGTTGGTCGGCAGCTATCACGTGAGCCAGCAGAACACCTTCACCGGGCGGCTCACCGAGTCGATGCTGGACTCGGCGCTGGCGCTCCTCGCGTGGCCCGATACCGTAGCCGAGTGAGCACAACCCCCACTCCCGTCCTCGCGGTGACCGTCCTCGGAGACGACCGGCCCGGCATCGTCGCCGACGTCACCTCCGCCGTCGCCGGGTTGGGCGGCAACCTCGAAGACTCCACGATGACGTTGCTGCGCGGGCACTTCGCGATGGTCGTGTTGGTGCGCACCCCCGCGTCGGTTGCTGACGTCGAGGCCGCGCTGGCCGGGATCGCCGCGGGCGGCTCGCTCACCGTCGACGTCCGCGAGTTGCGGGAGTCGGGTATGCCGCCCGCTCCCGGCCGCGCCTGGACCCTGCGGGTCCACGGGGCTGACCGGCCCGGGATCGTCGCCTCGATCACTGAGGTGCTGGCCGCTCACGGCGGCAACATCGTCGACCTGGGCACCCGGTTGGGGTCCGACCTCTACGTGCTCATCGCCGAGGTCGAGTTGCCGGAAGCCGCGTCCGGCGAGGCCGTCGCGGCCGACCTGCGCGCAGCCGCCGCTGCGGTCGGCGTCACCGTGGCCTTCGAGCCGGTGGACGACGAGGTGCTGTGAGTTCGTTCGTCATGCCCTCGCTCCCTGAGGGTCGAGTCCTCGATGTCGTGCGCGCCCCGGCGCCGGTGTTGGCCACCCCTGGGGCTGATGTCGATCCGGCCGCGCCGTCGGTCATCCAACTGGCCGCCGACCTGTTGGCCACCCAAGCGGTGTCGCCAGGGTGTGTGGGGCTGGCCGCTCAACAGGTGGGCGTGGCCTGGCGGATGTTCTCGGTGGACGTCAGCGGGCACCCCAAGACCCGGACGTGTCACGGCGAGTTCGTCCTGTGCAACGCCGTCGTCGAGTCGGCCAGTCGCAAGGAGAAGGGCCGCGAGGGGTGCATGTCGGTGCCCGACTTCACCGGCGACGTGGCCCGGGCGCGGCGGTTGGTGGTGCGCGGGCAGTTGCCGGTCACGGGGGAGTGGGTGACCCTGGAGACCGATGCCTTCGAGGCCGTCTGCCTGCAGCACGAGATCGATCACACCAATGGCCTGGTCTTCCTCGACCGAGTCGCCGGCCCCCAAGCCGTCCACCCCAGACGCACCTACCTCTAACGCGCGCCCGGCCCTCTTAGCCCCCACCCACCTAGCCCCCACCCACCGGCCCCCACCCGCCGGCCCCGGGTTTCCCCGAATTCATCACACTCGCCGGCGTTCTGGGCAATCCCAGGCCTTGAGCGACCCGAATCCCTCACAGTGGCCAGTGTTCTGGGCCGGAGGAGCAACACGGGCCTTGATGCTCCCTGGCCCCAGCCCCTCCTAGAGTTGACCTTGCCCTCGTAGCCCAATCGGCAGAGGCGGGCGACTTAAAATCGCCTCAGTGCGAGTTCGAGTCTCGTCGGGGGCACGCATTCGTGACCGTCCGGTGACCGGGCCAAACTTCGGGAACACCGGCGACGCCCCATACGCTGTACCGACCAGACGGACCCGCAGGGCCCGACACTCATGGAGGACACATGGCCGGCAACAACCCGGTGTTCAACAACATTCAGAAGCAACTCCAGGGCGGGGAGTATGCCGGTATCGGCGAGCCCCGTGGCGCGCAGCAGCGCTACCCGCAGCAGGGCTACCCCCAGGGCAACCCCCAGCAGGGCTACCCCCAGGGCAACCCGCAGGGGCAGCAGCCGGGCTACTACCCGCCGACGCCGATGAGCCCCGAGCAGCTGGACGCGATGTACCAGCGTCCGAGCGCCGGGCCTCTCGACACCGGCCGGGTGACCTTCGACGACGTCATCATGAAGACGCTCACGCTCTTCGCGATCGTCCTCAGCTCCGCGGCCGTGACCTGGGTGATGACCTCGGCCCAGCCGGCCCTGGCCTCGCCGATCTGGATGGTCGGGATGTTCGGTGGCCTGGTCGTTGGCCTGATCATCGCCTTCAAGAAGACGATCTCGGTCCCGCTGATCCTCACCTACTCGCTGCTCGAAGGCGCGTTCGTCGGTGCCCTCAGCCGAGCCATGGAGGCCTGGTACCCGGGCATCGTCATGACCGCCGTCGTCGCCACCCTTGCGACCTTCGCGGGCATGTTCATCGGCTACCGGACTGGCGTCATCAAGGTGACCTCGCGCTCCCGCCGGATCTTCGGCATGGCGATCATGGGCTACATGCTGTTCAGCCTGGTCAACGTCCTCGCGCTGGTCTTCGGCTGGACGAGCGGCTGGGGCTTCGGCGGCACCGGTCTGCTGGGCATCGGCATCTCGATCCTCGGCGTCGGCTTGGCCTCCTACTCGCTGGCCGTCGACTTCGACTCGGTCGAGGAGGGCATCCGGATGGGCGCCCCCGAGAAGTTCTCGTGGCTGTTCGCCCACGGAATCATCGTCAGCCTGGTGTGGCTCTACATCGAGATCCTGCGCCTGCTGGCGCGCCTGCGCGACTGACCGCGCGAGCGATCAGTCCAACGACCGACAGCGCCGGTGTGACCTCGTGATCACGGTGCCCGACCCGGTCCGCATTGAGCTTGAGCGCCTGGACGGGCGGTGGCGACAGCTGCCGCTCGACCAGGCGCTTCGTGCTGTCCCGGCCGTCCGCGCGCTCGTCCAGGCCCTCGCGGACGAGGTCGCCGCAGCCAGGGGTATGCCGTCCGCCCCCGTTCCCGATCTCGGCCCGGCCGTCGCGCTGGACCAGTTGCGGGTCATGGCCTTCGACGCTGTCCAGGCCGGATTGGGCCAACCGCTCGCCGAACGACTGGCCGACCTGCGCCGCACCCTCGCCTGACGCCCGCAGCCGCTCACTCGAAGCAGCCTCCGCACGAAAAGGTATGCCGCCCGCTCAGGTGAGCGGGCGGCATACCTCATGCCTGGGGGAGCCAGAGCTCAGCTGAGGCGCTCGTAGATGATCGCCATGCCCTGCCCGCCGCCGACGCACATGGTCTCCAGCCCGAAGGTGCCGTCGCGCTCGGCGAGCCCGTTGAGCAGCGTCGAGGTGATCCGGGCGCCGGTCGAGCCGAACGGGTGGCCGAGCGCGATCGCCCCGCCGTGGACGTTGAGCTTGTCGAAGTCCATCCCCAGCTCATCGGCCGAGCCGAGCACCTGGACGGCGAAGGCCTCGTTGATCTCGTAGAGGTCGATGTCGCTGATGCTCATGCCGGCCAACCGCAGCGCCTTGCGGGTTGCCTCGACCGGGCCGAGGCCCATGATCTCGGGCGAGAGGCCGGTGGCGGCGGTCGCGACCACGCGGGCAAGCGGCGTGAGCCCGAGTTCCTTGGCCTTGCGGTCGCTCATGACGACCACCGCGGCGGCGCCGTCGTTGAGCGGGCAGCAGTTGCCGGCCGTGACGGTGCCGTTCTCGCGGAAGACCGTCTTGAGGCCAGACACAGCCTCAAGGGTCACGCCCGCGCGGGGCCCGTCGTCGGTCGACCATTGCGTCCCGTCGGGCAGCGTGACCGGGGTGATGTCCTTGGCGAAGAAGCCACTGTTGATCGCGGCCTCGGCGCGGTTCTGCGACGCGACGCCCCACTCGTCCTGGCGCGCCCGGCTGATGCCGCGGCTGGTCGCGACGTTCTCGGCGGTCTGACCCATCGACAGGTAGACGTCGGGGATGATGCCCAGCTCGCGGGGGTCGGTCCACACCTCGTTCGTGACCGCCATGACCTCGCTGCGGGTGATCGCCGGCTGGAAGAGCGGGTTCTGGTCGTTGGCGTCCGAGCCACCGGCGCCGGCGAACTTGCCGTACTGCGACACACACTCGACGCCACCGGAGAGGAACACGTCGCCCTCGCCCGCCTTGATCGCGTGGAAGGCCATCCGGGTCGTCTGCACCGACGAAGCGCAGAACCGGTTGACGGTCGAGGCCGGCAGGTGGTCGAAGCCCGCGAGCACGGCGATGACGCGGGCCATGTTGGCGCCCTGCTTGCCCGACGGCTCGGCGCACCCCCAGTAGAGGTCCTCGATGTCGGCGGGGTTCAGCGCGGGGATCTTGGCCAGCGCGGCGGCGATCATCTGCACCGACAGGTCGTCGGGGCGCATGTCCTTGAGCGAGCCCTTGAATGCGCGCCCGATCGGGCTGCGGGCGGTGGAGACGATGACGGCGTCAGTCACTGGGGGTTCCTCCTCGTCGAGGGTGCGCGCAGCCGCCGGTGAGCGGGCGCTTAGTTCAGGGTTGATCGTATGCCGTGCGCCCCGCACCTGCCTACCTTCGCCCGCGGTGACCTTCACCTCTGTGATGATGGCGGGATGAGATACGCCGAACACATCAGCGACCTCGTCGGCAACACGCCCTTGGTGCGCCTCACGAAGGTCACCGAGGGCATTGCCGCCACCGTCCTGGCCAAGGTCGAATACCTCAACCCGGGTGGGTCCGTGAAAGACCGGATCGCCCTGCGGATGATCGAGGCAGCCGAGCGCTCCGGGGAGTTGCGCCCCGGCGGCACCATCGTCGAGCCGACCAGCGGCAACACCGGGGTGGGGCTGGCCCTCGTCGCCCAACGCAAGGGCTACCGATGCGTGTTCGTCTGCCCCGACAAGGTCAGTGAGGACAAGCGCAACGTCATGAAGGCTTACGGCGCCGAGGTCGTCGTCTGCCCGACGGCCGTCGCTCCGGAGCACCCCGACTCCTATTACAACGTCTCCGACCGGCTGGTCCGCGAGATCGAGGGCGCCTGGAAGCCCAACCAATACGCCAACCCCGAAGGCCCCGCGAGCCACTACGCGACGACCGGCCCGGAGATCTGGGGCGACACCGACGGGCGGGTCACCCACTTCGTCGCCGGTGTCGGCACGGGCGGCACGATTTCCGGCACCGGCCACTACCTCAAGGACCAGGCCGCTGCGGTCGGGCGCCCCGGCCAAGTGCACGTCATCGGTGCCGACCCGGAGGGCTCGGTCTACTCCGGCGGGACCGGGCGGCCCTACCTCGTCGAGGGGGTCGGCGAGGACTTCTGGCCCACGGCATACGACCCCGCGGTCGTTGACGAAGTCGTGGCGGTCACCGACGCGGACTCGTTCGCGATGACCCGGCGACTGGCGCGCGAGGAGGGCCTGCTCGTCGGAGGGTCGTGTGGGATGGCGGTCGTCGCCGCCCTGCAGATCGCCCGCGACCTGCCCGCCGACGCGGTCGTCGTCGTCCTGCTGCCCGATGGTGGGCGCGGCTATCTCTCCAAGGTCTTCGCCGACCAGTGGATGAACTCCTACGGCTTCCTGCGCGAGGCCGGTGAGCGGACCGTCGGCGAAATCCTGCATGCCAAGTCGGGCGCGCTGCCCGCGCTCGTCCACACCCACCCGAGCGAGACGATCCGCGAGGCCATCGACATCCTGCGCGAATACGGCGTCTCGCAGATGCCGGTTGTCAAGGCCGAGCCGCCGGTCGTGTCCGGTGAGGTCGCCGGGTCGGTGAGCGAACGCGCCCTGCTGGAAGCCCTGTTCACGGGCGCCGCGCACCTGAGCGACTCGGTCGAGCGGCACATGGAGCCCGGCTTGCCGCTGGTCGGCGCAGGCGAGCCGGTCAGCGTCGCCCGCACGGAGCTCGAGCACGCCGACGCGGTGCTCGTCGTCGAGGATGGCAAGCCGGTCGGAGTGCTCACTCGGGCCGACCTGCTCGGCTTCCTCGTCGGCTGACTCCGCTCGTCGGAGCGCGCGTCAGCGGTAGAGCGCCAGGCCCGCGAGGGTCGACAAGGCGTTGACCGCGAATGCGCCTACCAGCGGCCAGGATTCGCGAAGCGGCACCCGCCAGACCCAGGCCAGCGCGAGGCCCTCAACGAGCGCGACGAGGGCCTCGGCGGCCAGCAGTTGAGGCCAGGACGAGAAGCCGGCGGACGCGGCATACAGAATGGGGTGCGTGAGCAGGTTGACCCCGACCGCGCCGGCCAGCGCGAGCGGCACCGACACTCGCGCAAACAGCCGCGCGAGCAGCAGCAGTGCGGGCACCTCGACGACCAGCGTGAGCAGCAGCGCCGGCAGGTATGCCGGTGCGCTGGCTGCCGCGGCGGTGGTGGCGCTCGCGATCGCAGTGAGTTCGCCGCTGGCGACCACGGTGATCGGGCTCATCTGCTTCGGGATCCTTCACAACGTGCTCGAATTGCGTTACGTCCTGGGGCGATTCGGTGATCTGCTGACTGGGACGGTCGGGCTGCTGCTCGTTGTGCTCGTCAGTGGGATCGCGGTGGCCCGGTTGGGGGGAGCCTATCTGGGCGGTTGGTCCCGGCCCGC
>ENA-UOWE01002754-UOWE01002754.1-activated-sludge-metagenome-genome-assembly--contig:-NODE-2754-length-18924-cov-6.703482_pt1 | contig 18924 bp, 14 predicted proteins | sample MGYA00249841_ERZ761562 | MGnify/ENA primary metagenome ERZ761562 (study PRJEB28883, sample SAMN05720200) | activated sludge metagenome | isolation source: Anaerobic digester | place: Japan... | reverse complement strand
AGCCCGCAGCCCGGGAACGGTGATATGGATAAATTGCTTAAGAGATCCAGCACCATCCAGGCTGGCAGCTTCGTAATACTCTTCCTGGATGTGCTGCATGCCTGCCAGAAATAACACCATGCAGAAGCCATACTGCACCCAGGTTCCGATACTCCCCACGGCAGGCAATGCCCAGGTGAAATCGCCCAGCCAACTGATCGCGAAAACATCCAAGCCAATCTGGCGGAGAAATATGTTGATGGGTCCAAAGGTAGGGTTGAACATCCAACGCCAGATGACACCGACGACTACCATGCTGATGACCTGGGGCAAAAAAAGCGCAGTACGGAAGAAGGCAAATCCGGGAATGGCGCGCCGACTCAAAAGAGAGGCCAGAAACAGCCCTATCAGGATTGGGATGATGCTGAAGAAAATAACAAAAACCAGATTGTTGCGCAGGGCATTGTGAAACTTGGGGTCAGTAAAAAGCTCAACATAGTTGGCAAGACCGATCCAGGTTCGATTCTGGCTGAAACCATCCCATTGGTAGAAACTACTGCGAATGGTTTCGAGAATGGGCAAAAAAGTAAAGAGGAGATACACCAGCAAAGTCGGAAGGAGGTACCACAAGCCCTTCCAGCGCGATTCTCCAGGATATTTATTCGTCACATGTGCCATGGGTAAATGAAAAAGACCGGCGCACTACGCACCGGTCTTTGGGTCAGATGTTTATTCCGATTTAGACTGCAAGTAAGCTTTATAATCTGCTTCAACTGCTTCGGTGAAATTGGCTGGGGTTGAAATACCGCCGAGGAGTTTCTGCAATTCAGCAACCAGGGTATCATAGAAAGTTGGCGTCGCCCAGTCGATATAATGACCGACAGCGTTTTCTTTGTTGATGGCATTCCAGGCATTCAGAGTATCACCGAAGAGATTATTGGTGTCCACTTTGCTATCTTCGGGGAGCGCCATCGCAGGGAGCATACCGGCTTCAGCCCAAAGCTCGGCTGCGCGGGGGCTGATCATCCAGTTGAGGTATTCAGCAGCAAGGTCTTGCTTTTCAGTGGTTTTGCGGATGGCGAAGGGGATGCCCACACCACCAATAGCCAGACCGGTTTTGCCAGCAAATGGAGGTAACAGGAAGAAACCGAATTCCTGGTCAGTCCCAACCATCAGTTCCGGTGCCAGCCAGGAACCGGTGATGGTCATGGCGCCGTTTCCGGCTTTGAAGAGATTGTTGCAGTCGTCATAGCCTATCCCAGGAAAGCCCTCGGTGAAATAACCCGCCTTTGCCCAATCCTGCAGGATTTGGGCAGCCTGGCGATTCTCGGGAATGTCAAAACTGACATTATTGACACCATAAGTAAGATTATTGATGTAATCCAGCGAGACGAGTAAATGTTGAATAGCGCTATATTCGTGAATAGCATTCCAGCCATCCAATGAGCCAAATGAAATCGGAGTAATCCCTTCAGTTTTGATCTTGGCAAGCAAAGCTTCGAAGTCCTCAAACGTGGTGGGAACATCCCAGCGGTTTTTCTTGAAGATGTCTTTGTTGTAGAAAACTCCCACTACCTCGGCGGTTGGGCTGACACCATAAAGATTGCCTGTACCGAAGGTCTTGCCGTCTTCGGTAAAGCTGTTGCGGCTGGCGACGCTGGTGGAGAAGACACTACTCCAGTTGTATTTTTCCAGATAGGGGTTGAGCGGAAGTAAAAGCCCGGCTTCCACCAGGGCACCCATGTCGTTGCGCCCCTGGTTGACCTGGGCTACATCAGGACCGTCTGCGTTGGCGAGGGCAAGTTTGACTGTAGTCTGGAGATCCGCAAGCACTTTAACCTCACGCTGAATCTTCACGCCGGGATGGGCAGCTTCGAATTCAGCATTCAAGGTCTCCATAACTTTGCTCTCCTCATCCCGGTAAAACTGGTCCCAAACCAACAGGACCTGTTCGCCTGTATTGGCAGCGGGGGTTTGATCGGCTGGTGAAGCGGGTTTAGCGCATGCTGAAAGAAGAATCATTAGTGCAAGACTGATTGACAAAAAAATACTGCGTTTCTTCATAGTTTTCTCCTAAAGTAATCAAAGGAATATCCTTATATAGAAAAATTATAACCCAGTTGAGAATGGTCTACTCGCGCTGTAGAACCGGTTAGTGAAAAGTAGCGATGAGGGTCATAGCAAGCTGGGTATAATAAAGGAATATTGTGGATCCCTGGTTCAAAAAGGAGAGAAATGACCATCGAAAAAACCGCAAGTGAAGTGAAACACCTCTATAAAAGTTTATCCTGGCAGTTATTAGAAGTTACAGAAAATGCGGCAATTGCCGCCGCCCAGGCAGCAGGCCAGGGCGACAAGAACCTGGCGGATGCAGCAGCGGTGGATGCCATGCGGTCCGCACTCAATCGGATTCCGGGAGTATCGTGCAACATCAAGATCGGCGAAGGTGAACGTGACGACGCCCCGATGTTGTTTATTGGTGAGAAGATCGGTGAAGGGGATTTGAATATCGACATCGCGGTGGATCCACTCGAGAACACCAATGCCACCGCCAATCTCAATTCGGGGGCGGTTTGCGTGTTGGCAGCCGCGCCATCAGGCGGATTGATCCAGGCTTCGGATACTTATATGGATAAACTTTGCGTTGGGAAAGACGCGGCAGATTACGTTGACATCCGTCTTGCACCTGAAGAAAATATCCGGCGACTGGCAAAAGCCCTTAAACGACGCGACAACCGTGAGCTCACCATCACGGTACTCGACCGTCCTCGAAACGAAGAATTGATCAAGAGATTGCGTTCTACTGGAGCGAGAGTACGGTTGATCTTGGACGGAGATTTGATGCCGAGCGTGTTTAGCTGTTTCAAAGGAGTAGGCGTGCATGCTGTCATGGGCATTGGCGCTGCGCCTGAAGGCGTCATCTCCGCAGCCGCGATCAAACTTCTGGGTGGCAAGATGCAGGCTATTTGGAAACCCAAGGATCAAGCAGATGAAGCGCGGTTGAGAAAGATGGGCGTGAGGCTCGGTGAGGTTTATACTCAGGATGACCTCGCGCCGGCAGACAACCTGATTTTCTGTGCCACCGCGGTCACACCGATCATGACAACCTCCAAAGCAGTCCTGGAAGGGGTCAGCTTCTTCCCGGGTGGGGCAAAGACCGACAGCCTTGTGATTACGCGAGGCTTTATGAACTTTGTCCCAACCACGCATGTGCTCGATCCGGTGGTGTTTGAAGAAGAAAAAAGTGAGTTTCGATTGTATTAAGCAGCTGCGGTATACTAACTGTTCAATACAAGATCGAGGTGGCACATGAAGAAAGCAATTATTACCGGCATCACCGGGCAGGATGGGTCATACCTGGCAGAACTCCTGCTGACCAAGGGCTATGAAGTCCATGGCATCATCCGTCGGGCGAGTACCTTCAACACGAAACGCATCGACCACCTCTACAAGGATCCCCACATCGTGAATGGCAGCGCAAGGTTGTTTTTGCATTATGGGGATATGGGCGCAACCGGAACTCTGGGCGATGTGATTTACGACACCAAGCCGGATGAAATTTATCATCTGGCGGCGCAAAGCCACGTGCGTGTATCTTTCGACATGCCAGAATATACAGCTGATGTGACAGGTTTGGGCACCACGCGGATGCTCGAGGCAGTGCGCCGTCTTGGCAAAGGCACACGCTTTTACCAGGCCTCAACCAGTGAGTTATTTGGTTCTGCCACACCTCCACAGTCTGAAAAGACTCCATTCCACCCGCAGAGCCCCTATGCGGCTGCCAAACTCTACGCATATTGGATGGTCGAGAATTATCGTGTTGGTTATGGGATGTACACCGTCAATGGTATTTTGTTCAACCACGAGTCTCCCAGGCGCGGCGAGACATTCGTCACCCGCAAAATTACCCGGGCACTGGCCGCGATCATTGCCGGCAAGCAGGACAAACTTTTCCTGGGAAACCTTGAAGCCAAGCGCGACTGGGGTTATGCGCCAGAGTTTGTGGAGGCAATGCATTTACTGCTGCAGCAGGATGAGCCGGATGACTATGTGATCGGAACGGGTGAATCCCACTCTGTGAGAGATTTCCTGGATGAAGCCTTTGGCTATGCGGATATGGACTGGACGAGATATGTGGAAATTGATCCGCGCTACTTCCGCCCAACTGAGGTGGATTTCTTGCTGGCGGATCCGAGCAAAGCCAAAGCCAAGATCGGATGGTCGCCGAAAGTCAAGTTCCATGAACTTGTGCGGATCATGGTGGACGCGGATCTTGAACTGATGGGTTTGGCACATCCTGGAGAAGGCAAGAAGATCATCAAGGAACGCTTTGAAGGCTGGCACCGCTGGGAAGACCAGGTCAAAACGATGGATAAATAATCTGTCGACCATAGTAGAATATGGTAATATAAGTAAACGCGGAGTAGTAACCCTGGACGGCACTGACAGAGAAAGGCAGAAGTGTTGAGAATGCCTGCAGGAAGCAAAGGGGCGAAGTCGCCGCGAGAGATTGGCTGAAGAAACCTGCAAAGGGATTAGACCAGCCCGGGAGAGCCCGTTAGCGCTCAACCCAAGTGCGATCCAATTGGATCGAATTGAGGTGGTACCACGGAAGATAACTTTCGTCCTCAGCGGACGAAAGTTTTTATTTAAGGATCGAGAGGTGTTGGATGACTGAATTGCCGAAAACGTATGACTTTAGAGAGTATGAACAAAAAATCTACCGGGTTTGGGAAGAGAAGGGCTATTTCAAGCCGACAAATGACCCGAACCTGCCAGGGCACGATCCGAACGTGGAGCCGTTTGTGATCGTTATCCCTCCTCCGAATGTCACCGGTGCCTTGCATCTGGGGCATCCTTTGTTCGTGGCGACAGAGGACATCATGATCCGCTATCATCGTATGAAAGGTGAGCCGACCCTGTGGGTGCCTGGGACCGACCATGCTGGGATTGCCACGCAGTTGCAAGTGGAAAATATGCTGCGCAAGGAAGGGACCTCCCGCGAAGCCTTGGGACGCGAAGCGTTTGAAGCCCGCGTTTGGCAGTGGAAAGAAAAGTACGGCGGCGAGATCATCAACCAACTCAGAAGGTTGGGTGCCTCCTGTGATTGGGACCGGGAGCGTTTTACGCTGGACGAGGGACTATCCCGGGCTGTCAGGGAAGCTTTCGTGCAGTTGTATGAAAAAGGACTCATCTATCAAGGTCCGCGAATGATTAACTGGTCGCCTGGTCTGCAGACGGCTGTCTCTGACCTTGAAGTGGAATACTCGGAGGAACAAGGCAAGCTCTATTATTTCAAATATATGCTGGCTGATGGCAGTGGGGACTACATCCCTGTAGCGACCACCCGCCCGGAGACCATTCCAGGGGATACAGCTGTGGCAGTGCATCCAGAAGATGAACGCTACGCACGGTTTGTTGGAAAAAAGGTGATCGTTCCAATCCTGGGCAGGGAAATTCCAGTGGTTGCAGATGAGTACGTAACCAAGGACTTTGGCACGGGCGCACTCAAGATCACCCCAGGGCACGATCCGCACGACTACGAAATTGGTCAACGTCACAACCTGGCTTTAATCAACATCATGAACAAAAATGCCACATTGAATGAGAATGCCGGCAAATACGCAGGCATGGAACGCTTTGAGGCCCGCACAGCAATCTGGGAAGACATGACAGAAGCAGGTTTGGTGCTTAAAGAAGAGCCTTACCTGATGAATGTTCCGCGTTCTCAAAGGGGAGGGGAAATTGTTGAACCGCTGGTCTCGACGCAGTGGTTTGTGAAGATGGACAGCCTGGCAGCGATGGCAGCTGATTCAGTCCGGAAAGGCGAAATTACTTTTGTACCTGATCGTTTCACGAAGGTGTTCCTGAACTGGATGGACAACATCCAGGATTGGTGTATCAGCCGGCAGTTGTGGTGGGGGCATCGCATCCCGGTCTGGTATTGCCAGGATTGTCACGAAGTGATCGTCTCACGTGAAGATCCCAACGTGTGTCCCAAATGCGGTTCGCACAATCTGCAGCAGGATCCGGACGTGTTGGATACCTGGTTCTCGTCAGGTCTTTGGCCTTTCTCGGTCTTTGGCTGGCCGGAAGAAACACCTGATCTGCGTTACTTCTACCCTACCAGTGTGCTGGAGACCGGGTACGACATCATCTTCTTCTGGGTTGCACGCATGGTCATGGACGGGCTTTTCTTCACCGGCAAGGTGCCCTTCCATACCGTTTACCTGCACGGCATGGTGCGCGACGATAAGGGACAGAAGATGAGCAAGACCAAGAACAACGTCATCGATCCGCTGGTTTTGATGGACGAATATGGCACAGATGCGCTTCGGTTCTCGCTGGTGGTTGGGTCCAGCCCGGGCAATGACCAGAATGTTGGCGTAAAGAAAGTGGAGGGGAACCGAAACTTTGCCAACAAAGTGTGGAATATTGGTCGCTTTGTGATCAATGCCGTCAACAAGGTTGAAGTACCCATAAAAGCCAAACCGGAATGGACATTGGCTGATTCCTGGATCTGGGCACGTGCCAAGCAGACCGTCAACAGCGTCAATAACCTGTTTGAAACATACCAGTTTGGAGAAGCCGGTCGACAGGTGTATGAATTTTTATGGAACGATTTTGCCGACTGGTATTTGGAAGCCTCCAAGAGGCAGTTGGCGGAAGGCGGCGACCGGGCTGGGTATACTGCCATCGTGTTAGCAGATGTGCTTGGATTAATGCTGCGCTTGCTGCATCCTTTTACACCCTTCGTGACCGAAGCGCTTTATGGTTATTTGAAAGAAGCTCGTGAGACCAATCAGTACATCTACAACCCTGAGCGAGATTGGGAGGAGCACCTGATCGTAGCCCGTTGGCCGGAACGTATGCCTCACGAGGATTGGGAAGACGCTGCGGTAAAGGATTTCGAATTGGTACAGGAAATCGTGCGAACAATCCGTAACCTGCGTTCGGAATTCAAGATCGAACCGAGTAAAACCATCGACGCAATCCTGGTCAGTGAGAGTAAAACCGATTTTCTGCGGCAGAACCAGCATTTGTTGGTCGATTTAGCCGGTCTCAACGAGGCTGGTCTGGAAATCCTTCCAAACAAACCTCAAACCGAGGGTTTGACGGTTGTGGTAATCGAGGATATCGAGATCTACCTTGACTTAAGTGCTGGCGGTGACAGCCAGCTTGACCGCGAGCGGCTCGAGAAAGAACTGGCGGAAGCGGAAAGCCAGATAGAGCGCCTTGAGAAACTGCTTGCTTCGCCATTCGCCCAGAAAGCGCCTGAGAAGGTGGTGCAGGTCGAAAGGGAAAAGCTCGAAGGTTATCGGGCAAGTGCAATCAAACTGCGCGAAAGATTGAGGTAAAAGAGAGCCTCCCTGAGAATAGATCGGGAGGCTTTTTTCATTGCAGACGAAGCTTCTCGAGCATGATGATGCGTTTGAGGATTGCGATCGAGACCGCATAGGTTGAATCCATGCCAAAGTAGGAGAGACTGCCAGCGCCGAGGTTCTTCCCCTTGGAGTAGGGTGTGTCGGAAACGTAGTGCAGGATGCCCAAATCGAAGGGCACACCGTAAAGGTTGACGATTTCATCGATAGGATGTCTCTGCGGGCGGAAAAGCTCATAGATGGCAGAAAGATACGGACCAGCTTCCATTTCGACGTCAGTATAGCCCTCACGATATACAACGTCGAGCACATTTCTATTTTGCAGGAAGGTGCCCATGACTGAGACGGCTTTTTGGTTGTCCAGCACAGTACCAAAGTTGAGATTAGGGGCAATATCTGCCGCTGAGAAGTTGTTATTGAAGAGGTAGGTGTTGCGGGAATGCTCATCGTAGACCACATTTGGCAGGATCACGTCTCCACGGACACCATTCAAACTGGCAGCTTTACCCATGATGTAGATGCCAAGTATTCTGATACTGTTTTCAGCAATTTTTGTCAGCAGGTTGTAAGCGGCGAAACCAAGCGGATAGTCAATATTTAATATAATCGCGTCACTGTCCTGCAAAAAAGCGAGATGGGAGCTGTCGCCTTCAGGAACCAGACGGGGGTCAATAGTGTTTGGATTGAGCTTGTTAAGCTCCATCACATTGGCTTCCACATCAAAACTGTGGACGCTGCTGAGGCGGGTGATGCCGCGATCCTCTTCAAAGGCAATTTGCTCAGCGGACAGTGAGCTTTCAGGGTGGGCGGAAAGATACTTACGCATGGCATAGTAGAAAAAGTTTTCCTGGCTGGCCTTATTGGCTTCCTGCTGCAATTCTTCCCACTCAGCCTGTAAAGAAGGCTCGTCTTCCTGGATGAAGTTGAGCAATTCAGCGCGTTTGGTCAGTGAAAAACCGGAAAGCAGGTTGGCAAGGCTGTGGGTGTTGGATGAGACAAAGTAGATCGGACGCTTGGTCACAGCAGGCAAATGGGATTCAATATTAGTCCACCAAATCTCAGTCGCTTTGCGGTAGTCATTGAGGGAACCACTGACCAATTGAACCGTGAGGTCGCTTGTCGCTGATGCAATCCTGGACATATGACTATAGAAGTTGTCGCCCATCAAGGTGTAAAGACGTGCCAGGTCTTCCTCTTTGATCTGAAGATGCCTGGCGAGTTGTTGGAAACTCTGCGGGTCAGCAGGAGTCGCAGAAACAAGCAGCCCTTCGGGGAGGGCGTTCAACAGGAAGTGCAGTTTGTTCCATTCGATCTGCAGGGTGGTCAGGGCGGGAATGACATCATCAATATCGGAACGGGAGGCAATGTAACATGCCAGAATCTGACCTCCGTCGTAAAAACAGCGCCGGCGGCGGGCCCTCGCGCTCACTTCCTGCCAGGTTTCTACATCACCATAACCATAACTGGCCAGGTTAGCTGCGGACTGACCAAGAATGACTTTCTTCACATCAAAAATGACTTCCGGCAAGCGTAATAGGGTATACACCAGAGCGGAAATATCCGGGGAGTCCTCACGGGATTTTGTTTGAAGGGAAGAATTCATCCCGGCGTGCACCTCTTCGAGGGTGCGGATGTGTACCTCGTTGGAGGAGCGCAGCAAGGAGTAGATAGTGCGCAGGTAGAGGTCAATTTCTTCGGATGATCGGACTGGAACGGTTCTTTCCATAGCGTATTTGCCTTTTTTTGCTAAAATGATTTGTAGAAATTCTATCACGGTGATGATTACAGGCAACCTCCCTTATAATACACACATCAAATTGCCTCGGTACTAAGCGTTGGAAGTGAGATTGTATGCTCTACCTTGTTGCAACACCAATTGGAAATTTAGGGGATATCACCTACCGCGCGGTGGAGGTCCTGAAGAGTGTGGACCTGATCGCTTCGGAGGACAGTCGCAAGTCGAGCATTTTGTTGAATCACTACGGCATCAGCAAACCTCAGACCGCATTGAACAACTTCAATGAACGAAAAGTCGTCCCAAAACTCATTGAACGGCTCGAACGCGGCGAAACCATCGCCTTGATCACCAGCGCGGGCACACCCGGGATCTCTGATCCGGGATACCTTTTGGTGCACGCGGCATTAAAAGCTGAAATTGCGGTGGAAGTGATCCCAGGGCCATCTGCAGTCATCACAGCTCTCACATTGGCGGACTTACCTCTTCACAGTTTCACTTTCAAGGGCTTTCCACCGAATAAAGAAGGTCCGCGAAAGCGATTTATTGCGATGGAGGCCCAAAATCCCCACACTCTGGTTTTTTACGAAAGCCCATACCGCCTGGTGGCTTTCCTGAGGAACGCTTTGGAAGTCCTGGGTGACAGGCGGGCAGTGGTGGCTAACGACTTAACCAAAAAGTTTGAGCGTATTTTGAGAGGGAACCTCACGGAGATCATCCCGATCATTGAAAACGCCCCCATCAAGGGTGAGTTTGTGGTCTGCATTGCTGGTTTTGAGGAACCAAAGGCTAAAAGCCTATCGGACTGAGGTCGGATAGATCTGAGTAGATATCAACACCTTCGGCATGCTTGAGTTTGTTGACAATCTTATAGGTTGCTGGGGTGAAGAGGACCTCAACCAGGACTTTGAAGATGTAATTGGTCAGGGTCAGCGACCAGAACAATTCACGTGGAAACACACCGGTGAGCGTTGCGACGGCTACAAAGATGAGGCTGTCGACGAATTCGCCAATGATGGTGCTGGAGATCGTGCGAACCCAGAGAAATTTTCCCTTAGTAAACGATTTCATGAATGCCATCACAGCGGCATTTGAAAAACTACCGAATAGGTATCCCAGAATGCTGGAGAGGACAATTCCACCAAAACTGACACCACCTAAAACTAAATCGAAAGCAGATTGACCAACAGTTTGCTGCCAGGTGGCTTCGCCAGGCAGCAGGCGGATGAGCAGAAACATCAAGAAACTGAATACCAGGGCGCCAAAACCAAGCCAAATCACACGCCTGGAACGCGAATACCCATAGACTTCCGTTAGGACATCGCCAAAAATGTAGGCAAAAGGAAAAAACACCGTTCCGGCATCAAACGCCATGCGGACCTTGCCGAGCGAAAATCCCCAGTCGATAATCTTGGCAGATGATGCAAAGTTTGAAAGGATCAGGATTACCGCAAAACTGACTGTGACAATGTCCAAATATTTGAAATTGTGGCGTTGTTCTTTTTGTTCCAAAATCATTCTCCGAAAATGCTACCGCGACCGGTTATACTTCAAAACGAGAAATATCACTGTGTTACTTGAATTATCGCACGAAATGGAGATTTTATGAGCCTGGTATTAGGTCTGGACGTAGGGGGAAGCACCACGAAAGTGGTGGCGTTTGAAGATGGCAAGATGCAGGAAAGTGTGATCGTAAAAGCCAGCGATCCGCTTGCCTCGGCATATGCCGGGCTCGGACGATATCTGGAAACCTCGGGTAAGAAGTTGTCACAAATTGATAAAATCGTAGCAACAGGTGTGGGAGCCTCTTATTTGGGTGGTGATTTGCTGGAGAGAAAAACGATCTTCGTGAACGAGTTTGAGTCTGTTGGCATCGGTGGGATTTTCCTGGCGGGTGTCCCGGAAGCGGTCGTAGTGAGCATGGGAACAGGAACCTCCCTGGTCGAAGCCAGAGGGTCCAACGTCCGGCATATCATCGGTTCAGGCGTTGGTGGAGGGACCTTGCTGGGATTGGCTGACAGGCTGATCAATGTCAGTGATTTTGAGACAATTGATCAGCTTTCACAAAATGGACAATTGGAAAAGATTGACCTGACTGTCGGAGACCTGACCCAAAAGGAAATCCCGGGTCTCACTCCAAGTACCACGGCATCCAATTTCGGAAAGCTTATTGGTTTGAGTGAGCCTGAGGATCTTGCGGCAGGAATCGTGAACCTCGTTTTCCAATCCGTTGGTACGGCAGCGGTTTTAGCGGCAAGACTTTGCCAGTTGGACACAATCGTGGTTACAGGCAATCTGATGCGCATGAGTCTTGGTCGCCAGATCCTTGATGGATTTTCCCAGTTGTACGGTATTAACTTTTTGATACCTGAGCGGGCGGAATATGCGACAGCCACCGGAGCCGCCTTGCAGGGGTGCAAATGAACCAAATATGGAAAATACGCTAAAATAGTGCCATGCAACACTTTTTTCTAGATCCAGACTCGGTACAAGATGGTATCGTTACTTTCCCAGAAGATATATCGCGCCAGATCAAGAACGTATTACGCCTCAAAGTCAAGACTGGGGCTGTGATCGTACTGGATAATTCAGGCTGGGAGTACCTGGTGCAGCTTACCGGAAGTAAAGGGCAAAACCTGATCGGTGAGATCACAGGGAAACAGCTTGGCAGACCCGAACCATTAGTAGGATTGCGCTTATGCTACAGTCTCACAAGGCGCGAAAAGATGGAGATAATTCTGCAAAAGGCGACTGAAATTGGGGTAACCAGTTTTCAGCCGTATATTTCCTCCCGCAGCCTGGTGCAGGATAAGCGGCAGAACAGCGCGCGCCAGGAGCGCTTGAACGCAATTATGCGGGAAGCTGCGGAACAATCCATGCGCGCGAAATTACCCGTCTTGCTTCCAGCGCTTGCATTTGAAGAAATGCTGGCAGCCGCGGAAGGTTGCGCGGTAAAACTGATCGCATGGGAGAGCACGGCGATTGTGAGCCAGGTATGCCCGGAAATGCTCAGAGTAGGGGAAAGCGCAAAACCTGAGATTGCTCTGTTGATCGGTCCGGAAGGCGGTTTTAGTTCAGAAGAGGTGGCGTTGGCAGAAAAACACGGCTTTCAGCAGATTTCCCTGGGCACGAATATCCTGCGCATGGAAACAGCCTGTATCGCTGGCTGCGCCATCATCCGGCATCTTTGTCGTTAGTCTTCAGCTAAATTAGTAAGTTGCGGTTTGGTAAAAGGTTTCTCAATCGGTGGGCTGAGAGTTTCCCTGCGCCCAGGTTTCGTCCCATTTCATCTCGAATCACCACGACCGATCCCATCTTCAACCCCTGGAAGTCGAGATTCCGCACATCCTGACCTGAAAGCCATTGTGCGACGTTTTCTGCGGGGATTGTCCAGGCATTGGCGACGAAAAGGTTCCCAAACCGGTTGATAATGTCAACCGAGAGTGCCAGATCTCCGTGGAAGACTTTCCCAAACGGCATTCCGAGGCTGTGGAATGGCAGCGCCTGGAAGTTGTCAAGGTAAGCTTTTGGGATCAAGTGCAGGCTGTCACCCCGTTGGTGGAGAATCAGTCCATTTTGGGTGAGCTGCGGGATCAAACTGATTCCGTAGAGGTCCACAATTTGAGCATCCAAGATACCCAATTGCTTGTGTGCTATCGGAGTAAACCCAGTAGCTGAAAATGGACGGGCAGGCGGTCGGGTGGCATCAGAGGAAAAGTCAGCCACTTTTGTCAGACGGACCGCAAAGAAGCCGTTCGTTTCAAAAATGTGAGGCCAAACCCGCCAACTATTTTGAAGCGTTGGGTGAAAGGTCTGATCCTGGAAGGCTTTCAATCCAGGGGCTTGCGGAATGCCGAGAGGAATCTTATCGATTTGGAAGGCATCCGGTGCGAGATCCAGCAGGGCGTTTACCACGGCTTCATCTTCTTCAGGCGCGAGAGTGCAGGTGGAATAGACCAATTCTCCCTCGGGTTTCAGGGCTTTGGCAGCTGAGATTAGCAGCGCGAGCTGCCTTGTGGCAAGGCGGCTGCGTTCATCGCTCGTGATCGGCCTGGGCGGATGAGAAGCAGAAACCCGCAGGCTTTCCATGCTACAAGGAGCATCCAGTAAAATGCGGTCGAAAGTTTGGGGAAACCAGTCTCCAAGGCGTTCGCCAGCGAAGTTGGTGATCATGTGATTAGCAGAGCCCCAAACCTGCAGGACAGTACGCAAGGCGGAGAGCCGTGAGGCGGACGAGTCATTGGCAATCACAAAATCCCGGTCGAGATTGTGGTCAACCAGTTGCGTTGTCTTTCCGCCAGGTGAGGCAGCCATATCAAGTACAAGCTTGGGAGTGGTAGATGTGGAAAAAAGTGAGACAGGCAGGATGGATGCGGCATCCTGAACGTAATAGTACCCAAGGCGGTGTTCAAGCGTCTGCCCGGGAGGAGTTTGGCTCGAGAGCACCTGCCTGGAGTTGGTGGAGAACGGGATTGGAGTTGTCTGCCAGCCATAACGATCCGACCAGGTAGCGAGGTCTTGAGTGGGATCGGATGATTTCAGCAGGTTGACGCGCACGGCTGATGGCGCAGCTCGGTTAGCCGCAGCAAGCAGCTCCTGGTAATCGGACGGGGAGAGATAAGGGCGGTAGCGCGTGATCGCTTGCTGAATTTCGGGAGGGAGAATAGCGTTGGATTCAGTCATGTTTTTGGATGAAAAACAAGAGTTCATCGCCTGCCATGTCGGTTGTGAGACGCCACGGCTGACCCTCGATGGACTTTTGGATCAAGCTTGTATGATACGCTTCCAACGAATGGTGCCCCGCCAGGTCGCGGCTCGGCAGGCTGACCACCAGCCATTTGACGTTGAGACCCGCGAATAGCTCGCGGTTGCTGCCCGGACGGCGCTTCTCGAGGCGGTGTGCTTCTTTAAAGAAAAAGGCGCACTCTGCTTCCTGATCAGGAATATTCGTCAGGATGTCCTGCTGGATTGCGCGGGCTTGTGGATAGAATAACTGAAAGAAGGCCTGAAGGAAGTCCAGGCGGGGCTGATGAATGTCGTAGGCAACAAAACTGGTTGTTGGCGGGAGATTCATCCATGGAAGTCCAAGTGGGTCCAGCGCGCAGGCGAGATCGAGTATGGATGTTGGAGTGCCGATTGTGACGTAAATTTTCTGGTAGAAGATCTCGAGAAAAGGCAGGCGTTCACAGCTCGAGGCATGATGACGCATCCTATCCTGGCACCACGACTTTAAAGTCTCCAGGGATGGATCCTGGGAATGGAACTCTTGCATGCTCGCAGTCTCCACTGGGTAGTTGATGTCCTCAAGATACGGTGCCATGATGTTGTGCAGAGATTTGCGAAAGTTCGCTTCAAGCTCCTTGCGGGATTGGCTGTGCTGACTTTCATAGGCAAGAATGTCCTGCAATGTGGTATGCGGAATCTGTAGGTCCCGATACTTGTGGGAGGCTTCCACTGCCTGGATGAGCGAGTCGAGAAAAGACTGTTCGAAAATCATTTTGTTACCAGGTAAGCTACTTCATTAGGAAAACGAAATTCCTGAATTTTCCAGTTGCGACCAGCTACGAGCTGATCGAATTGCGAACGGTAGGTTTCCTCCATCCCTTTTCTACGCCCACCCAGGCTGCGAAGGGGGTAAGTGACAAGGATGTGTTCAGCGTTGAGATTCTCAAGGATCTTTTGCGAAAGGCTATGTTCGATTTGCTCCATCAAGGGAAGCGTCTTCATCAGGAGGGCGAGCTGTACCGGCTGGCTGGGGATGGAAAAAGAGAGATCCAGGATCGATGCCTCCCCCTTGACCCGGTATAACTCGAAATAATGCCGTAGAAAATGAACCAATGGATTAACCACATCACTGGCATAATAGCTGAATCCGTCTGCGAGCGGCATCCATGGGATGGAAAGGGGGTTGAGCCCGCAGGCGAGATCCAGAACCGATTTGACCGGACTGATGGAAGCGAGCGCTGTCTGAAAAAAAGTGGGTAACACCTCAAGACGCTCATATGTCGAAGCATGCAAGCGCATCATACTGAGACTGGTGGATTCCAAGCCCAATCGGTCATTCGGGTCCAGGGATTTAAATTTATAAAGCCACTGCGTATAGTCTAACTTCGGAGCAAGGTATGCGCCTGTCAATTGGTGCAAACGAGTGCGTGCGGATTGGATGATAGCCTGTGGACTATTATGCTTTTTTGCTTCTTCCTTGGTGACACGGGAGACAAGTGTGCTGGCCAGTTGGGCATACTTTTGTGAACGAATTACCTGCTCAATTAATTCCTGGTCGTTTTCTTTATCAGGCATTTAGATGCCGCAACCTTTCAATTAACTGTGTCATGAAGCGCAGGTTGTGTTTCGTGGCGAGGCGCATATAAGACGAGTCACGCATCCGGTAGAGGTGGAAAAGATACCCCATGGAGTAGTCCCGGCAGCATTCACAGTCGCAGCCTGGCGAGATCGGATCTGAGTCGTGGAAATTCTCTTCTGTATTGATATAGCGAAATTTGAGCCAACTGCCATCCTGTGTGAGCGCAGGGTTGGCTTCGGACCAGGTGTAGAGCCGCCCATGGCGCGCGTCCCGGGTGGGCAAGGCACAGTCGAACATTTCGTAACCTAGTCGGAAACTCGTGACAATCCCGGCTGGATGACCGATGCCAAGTGCATGGAGAGGAAACTCGCGCGGAATGAGTGAGCGCGTGTATTCAAGAATGTCGGTGATCAGGTTAGAGTCTTCGTCCAGCGGCCAACCGCCAAAACCGAACCCATCGAAGCCAATCTCAAGCAAGCCTTCAGCACAGCGTCGGCGCAAGTCCAATTCAGCTCCACCCTGGATGACCGCGAAAAGCAGGGGGCGTTGGTTATCGGACCATTTTCGGGATCTGAGCTGCGTTTGGTAACTCGTTTTGGCTCTGGCTGCCCATGCGAGTGTGCGGGTGACAGAAGCTTCCTGTTCAGCCCGGCTGGCATTCACATGCGTGCAGTCATCCAGGCAAACGAGGATGTCCGAGCCGTAGCTCATCTGAAGTTGGATGCTTTTTTCTGGAGTCAGCAGCAGTTTTCTGGAAGAGCCTTCCGGGAAGAAAACAATCCCTTTTTCGGTCAGGCTCCCAAATTTTGCGTTTTGGCGGATGAGCGAGTAGGCCTGAAATCCCCCCGAGTCGGTCATGATGAGACCAGGCCAGGCTGCCATATCGTGCAAGCCTCCCAGGGTTGAGATGAGGGAGGAGCCCGGCTTTTGCATCAAATGAAAGGCATTCATCATCAGGATCGGCAAACCGACTTCACGCAAGTCAGACGCTGTCAGGCTGCGCACGTAGCCATAGGTGGCATCCGGCATGAACACTGGTAATTCCAGTGACTGCCCGCGGACTTGGAGTGACCTTGTAGAGCTCAAAACCTCCTCCGTTGGGGTCGATCCAGGATCAGGATAAACTCCGCTTTTCTACCCTGGACCTGGGCAGCGACATCCTGAACAGTCCCAAGGTAGGTAGCTTCAGAGGGCAGGGTCAGGTCGAGAGCAAGAAAAATCGGCTGTTGATGACCAAAAGTTTTACTGACTTCATCAAGAAGCTTGGTAAGACGATATGGAGTGTCCATCAGGATAATCGGAGAGTCAGAAATCTTGTGTTTTTGCAGGACTGCCGAACGCTGCTCGGTCTTTGGCGGAAGGAACCCGAGAAACGTGAAGGTTTCCATGTCGAACGGGCAGAGAGAAAGTGCAGTCATGAGAGAGGAGGCCCCTGGAATAGGCACCACTTTGATGCGCATTTCAGCCATCAGCTTGAGGAGCTGCTTGCCGGGGTCAGAAAAAACAGGCGTGCCGCAATCTGAGATCAGCGCCATGTTCTTGCCGTTCATCAGATCGATCAAGATTTGTTGGATCATATCGCTCTCATTGTGTTCATTGAGTTCAATTAACGGCTTGCCCTTGATTTCCAGCTGTTTCAACAGCCGCGAACCGTCTTTGCGTTCCTCGCAAATGACAGCATCCACTGACCTGAGAGTTTCAATTGCCCTCAGGGTAATATCCTGTGTGTTGCCAATTGGTGTCGCGACAACAAATAAATTCCCAAACTGTTTTTGGTCTGTCATAGCCTATGCTTATCCATCCTAAGATTATAAAGCATAGGAAATGCCCGGTCATACGTGGCTTTAAAACAAAGATAAGGATCGACCTGTAAAGCGCTTCTATTCTACCCTTTCCACTTGCCACAATTAGGGGTTGGGTGGTTGGATATGAACGGAAATTGGCTGACATAAGTTGTGGCATAATTGGGGGGATTAACCTGGAGCGATATGAAAAAATTGAGCAAATTATCAAAAGTATCTTTATTACTCGCGGTTTTGTTTGGGGTCGATAAAATCCTTGGCGTAGCCCGGCAAATGATCATTTCACGGCAATTTGGGCTTTCAGCCGAGCTGGATGTGTTCAATGCTGCGAATAACCTGCCTGATATGCTATTTATGCTGATCTCGGGTGGAGCCTTGGCAATTGCCTTTATCCCAGTGCTGAGCGAAGTGCTTACCAAAGAAGGTCGAAGCAAGGCTTGGGACCTCTTTTCGAACATCTTGAACATTGCTTTCTTATTGACGGCATTAGCTGCGATTGTAATCGCGATTTTTGCCAGCCCGTTGGTGACCAATCAACTCGGGATCGCGCCTGGCTTCACAGAATCTCAGACAGTTGATACAATCCGACTCTTGCGGTTGAACCTGATCTCGACGCTGATCTTCTCGTTGAGTGGTCTGGCAATGGCGGGTTTGCAGGCTAATCAGCACTTCTTGCTCCCGGCTTTGGCTCCGATTTTGTATGATGTGGGTCAGATATTTGGGGCCCTGGTGTTGGCCCCGACAGAATCTTTGAAACTCGGACCAATCAGTCTTCCAGCCATGGGTTTTGGCATAGATGGGCTGGTTTATGGCGTGATCATTGGAGCTCTGCTGCATTTGCTGATTCAGGTCCCTGGGCTTATCAAGTACCATTTCCGCTGGCAACCCCGGGTGGATCTCAAAGACCCCAACGCGCGTAAAGTTTTACGACTGATGGGTCCCCGGGTGATTAGCATGTTGTTCATCCAATTGATCTTCCTGGCACAGGACAATCTTGGGTCACGGCTGCCTGAAGGATCGGTTTCCGCTTTGACTTACGGCTGGTGGATTATGCAGGTGCCCCAGACCCTTCTTGGCACATCGATTGCGACCGCGATTCTGCCAACACTCTCTGAGATGTTCAGTAACCAGCAATTTGATGCAATTAAGCTAAAAATTGAAAGGGCAGCGAGGGTAATGCTCACCTTGACCGTACCGATCGCGATCATCGCAGGAATGGTCTTGTTGCCCTTGATTCGCAGCTTCCTCGGATTGGACGAAACAGCCACGATGCAGGTGGTGAGCGTTAGCCAGGTTTTCTTGGTGGGGATTGTCGGACATTCGCTGGTGGAGCTATTTGTCCGCTCATTTTACTCCCTGCAAAAACCTCTTGTTCCTCTGATGGGTTCTGCATTCACCCTGGTGGTATTCATACTGTTGGGGATAGTGCTTTCTCCGGCACTCAAAGCAGTCGGTATCGCTTCAGCCAACACCATCGCTTACACTCTCCAAGCAATACTGCTCACGCTGCTCTTGAGCAAGATCATGCCAAGCCCATTTAAACTGGGTGGCTCCTTGTTGAAAAGTCTCTTAGCTGCAGCGGTTGGAGGGGGGGTGGCGTATGCTGTGATCAACTGGGCACCAAGGTTGGCAGGCACGCTTATCGGATCCTTTGTAGCATTTGGGATAGGGGTTGTTCTTGCAGCCCTTGTTCTACGAAAAGATCTGCGTGAAATCGCAGAA
>ENA-UOWE01002753-UOWE01002753.1-activated-sludge-metagenome-genome-assembly--contig:-NODE-2753-length-18930-cov-43.702728_pt1 | contig 18930 bp, 17 predicted proteins | sample MGYA00249841_ERZ761562 | MGnify/ENA primary metagenome ERZ761562 (study PRJEB28883, sample SAMN05720200) | activated sludge metagenome | isolation source: Anaerobic digester | place: Japan... | reverse complement strand
CCGGTGGTCGTAATCTCCGGAAAGAGCCACCGGACATCGGGATACGGGGGGAGATTGGGGAAGACTCCCGCGCATGCTCCGGCTGGCAGAGCGGGGGGAAGAGAGCAGGGGCAATCGGGAGTTCTCCCTCGCCGCCATGGCCAAGGACATTCCTGGCTTTGAAAAAAGTTTTCCGGCAGGAACAGGCAACGGAGATCTCCTTCCGGCTGCCGGGAAAGGTTACCGGAATCGCGGTGCATAAAAAACATACATTGATGAGAGACACAGGTTCACATTCTCACGGGACTCCATGGCTGACTTCACCCTCATTGTCCCCTTTATCATCCTTGTCGCCCGGATCGTCGAGACGAGCCTCGAAACGATCCGGACGATTTACATCAACCGGGGCCATACGAACCTTGCCGCCGGCATCGGCGTTGTCAAGGTTGCAATCTGGCTGCTGTCCACGGGACTTGTTTTTTCAAACCTCCAGAATATCCTCGGTCTCGTGGCATACGTTGCCGGGTATGCAATCGGCACCGTTATCGGGATGCAAATGGAGGACCGTATCAGCATCGGGAACGTTGTTGTCAGGGTTTTTTACCCGGGTGACCCGGCTCCGCTTATCAGGAGGTTTGGAGAGATGGGCTATGGCATCACGCGCCTGGACGGAACAGGGTACCTCTCGTCACCGGTTGCGGTGCTCTTCATGGTTGTCCCGCGGGCAAACTTAAAAGAACTCCTCTCGGTCCTCGACACGGATTACCCCCGCCTCATCTACACCATCGAAGACATCAGGAAGGGGAGTGACGAGAGCCGGATCTTTCACGGAGAGAAGAAGCCCTGGTGGAAACGTTTCCTTGGCATCTGATGGGTGAAAGGGGGTGATGAGGGGATCTTAGAGATCCCGATGGCTTTTTTCCCAGGAAAAAATCGTCGTGATTTTCTCTTTTTCGTGGCCGGCCGCACGGGTCAGTCATGGGTGTGAACCGTGGAATGGCTCAGCCATGTTCATTCTGTGTACCTGTGTCCCGATCACGATCCGGTATCATTTTCAAATCAGTTCACGTTCAGTACCGTGGTCTTTTTGGCGTTCTCCCCCGCCGGGCAGGTATCCGTGTTCCGCTGGCCGGCAGGGTAACCCTTGCCCGCAGTACCGAAAGCCTCCTTGGATGAGTAATCCGCATCTCCTCTCTCCCGGGAGAAGGATTGGGAAGTCCCTCTCCCCTGCAGAGAATAATAGAAATCCGCTTTTTTCATATATTGAGAGGGTTTCATCTCTCCCTGATTCCACTCCGGGCTTTGACCATCGATCCGGGTAGTTCAATCAACCCGACCGGAGCGGGTACGTTGCCGGGAAGGGAGAGGCAAAAGGAAGCCTGTGGTATTATCGATCCCGGGTTTTACCTTACCCCGATGACACGGGTCCATTCATGGATGATCCCGCGAAAGACCCGGTTCAGTTCCTTCACTTTGCCGGCGTCGGTCAAAGACCCTGTCTCCGGGCTCGATCCATCCTCCTCATAGAGAGACCTGTTCATCTCGATCTGGATCCACGGGATTCCCGCGTGCCAGTAATGCGCATTCATGATGAATCCACCGTGGAACGGGTGGTTGATCCAGATGCTCCCCTCTCCGGCAAAGTGATCCCGGATCGCGTCGCGGAGGCTCTGGATCCAATCTGCCGGGCAGGTCGGGAGAGTCCCCGGTCGTGCATGCCCCTCATCGTCACCGTTGTTGGAGAGGCAGAAAAGGGGACGCTTTTTTCCCGCATCAGGCTGTCCCGGAAGCCCGAAAGGCACCATCGCGTGGCAGTCGAGAGCAACCGAGACCTTTCCGGAGAGGAGAAACCTGTCTGCTTTGGCATGGTAGGGAAAATAGTCCCCAAGGAGGAGCTTGTGGATACATGCGAGGTCCGGCATGCGATCCTCCTTCCAGACCGGGTGACCAAGCGACGTCTTTGTCTTGACGACGCCGTCGGGGTATTTCGGCGGAAGGTGGTAGGGCGGCCTGTTGAGGTCTATTATTACCCTGGATACGTCCGATTGCAGGAAGGCAGCAGCGATCCCCCGCATGTCATACAGATCCTGCGTTGCCGGGTCGCTGTAATAGGAGAGTGCCCGGTCATCGAGGCACACCCTGTCCCTGATCCTGACGGGGACGAGGGTTCCCCCATGGGGGACCGATATCAGGACGGGAAGCCTCTCCCGCATTCATGACCCCCCTTTCGGTCCGACACCACGCTTCTCCTTTCCTGCAGCATGCTTTCTGTAGTATTCATCGATGCATATCCCATAAACCTCGATATCGTGGAACGATCCCCATTTCAGGGCATGGCCCCGCATCGTCCCCTCGTGTGCGAGGCCGATACCGGTGAGGACCCGGGCCGAGGCAGTGTTCCACGCCAAATGACGGGCATAAATCCTGTGGAGTCCAAGCCCGAAGAACCCGAATTCAAGGAGTGCGGATGCGGCTTCCCTGGCATACCCCTTCCCCCTGAAATCCCTGCCAATCCAGTACCCGAGTTCTGCATGGGAATGCTCGCAGTTGATCCGGAGGGATGCAGCACCCGCGAGAGTCCCCCGTTCCCGTTCGCTGACGGCAAATGCATATTCCCTGCCGCTCTCCCTCCCCTGTTCCAGCTGGCAGATCCATTCCAGCGCATCGGCAAGGGTATAAGGGAACGGCAGTTCAAGGACTCCTGCAGCAATCGCCGGGTCGGAGACGAGATCCACGACGAAGGGGGCATCGGCTGCCGTAAAATGCCGCAGATGGAGCCTTTCTGTCACGAGCCTGTCGGGGACCTGCATGGGAACACTCCTCTCCTATCATGGTTGCCTTCCTGCACCATATGGGTTATTGAAAACCGGTCTGCATTTTCCTTGCCACCGACGGATTTTCCGGCAACCTTTTAGGGAGGACAGTCCGAACGAATAAGAGAAATGGATGACACAGGCCGGATCCGACTGGCACGGAAAGCAGGCGTAATCCTCTCCCTCGGGGCGGGTTCGTTCATTGCAGGGTATTTTTCCCTCCAGCTCACCATAGGGTCGGCACCGGTCTTCGATCCAAGGGACATCCTCGTTGTCTGCGGGGGGGTCCTGGCCGGTCCCGTCGGCGGTGGACTCGTCGGGCTTTCTGCGGGGATAGCGGGCCAGGAACCTCCTGTGTTCGTCCCCCTCTATGCCCTGGGAGGAATTTTGAGCGGAGTCTTGGCAAGGTTTCTCCGGCGGGAAAAGAGGTGGATGCCGGGTGCGGCCCTGGGACTGGGTGCCTGCTATCCCCTTGCCGGTCTCCTGATGATGGGAATGGGATTGTGGGACAGGATTGCTGCACTTGCGTTCCAGGCACTCGTCATGCAGTTTACGTGTATCCTTGTCCTCTCCATCATCGGGTCCCTCGACCCCGCCATTTTTTCATGGGAGGATGAAATGGAAAAATCTCCCAAAGATTCTTTCACGTGAAATGGGGCGCCGGAAATGCCTTTCCATGAGTGAGAAAGGGTCCGGCCGGCCACAATATCCACGGAAAAGATCTTTTTCAAAAGAGCGTGTGTTCATGCCTTGCCTTTTTCCGGGGTAAATGGGCTGGAAACATCGGGATACGGAAAAACACGTTCAGCCGGAGAAGCGATGGGAAAAGCCAGAGGTCATCCTGGTATCGACCGCGAGGTACCCGGTGCGGTCGTTTGGGGAGTTGATACCGGATGACCAGGCCATTCAAGGCGTGGAGGGCTGCAAAACCGTCCACATGGAGGGTGCCAGACAATAAATAAGCGACCACGTGAGAAATCATGGTCACCTGTCTAGCATGCCACATATCGCATGCCAGAATAATAAAGATTATGCAGGTGCCACTTCTCACCCCTGGCAGGCATCTCCCCGCACCCCGCGGCTTGATTGCTGCCCGGGAGAAAGGGGACAGGAGAGAGGATAAAAATGGTTGAAACCACGGAAAAATGCGATGTATGCGGCAGGGTGGCAATCGGGATACAGGTGATGGTCTGCTGTGCGTCGAAGGTCTGCGAGGATCATGCAGACCCGCACCTTAAGGCCTTAAAACCCGGAGAGAAGCTTGAATGGGGGGCGTGTTTCTTTTCCCGGTATGGATGAAAACCTGGATGATCAGACATGGTTGAAGGTTATCTTCCCGTCCGGGACAGCACGTGATCGGCCATACATGGTCAGGAAGACCTCCTGGAAAGTCCATGCGGCAAGCTCGAAATCACCTCCGCCGTAACACACCTCGCTCCCGATGGACGGGAGCACGATTGTGAGCCGGGCGCCCCCTGCAAGAGCCGATCCGGGAGAGCCCGTTACAGCAACACAATGAGCCCCTGCTCCTTCTGCTTTCCGGAGGAAGTGGAGGACCTCTTCCCTTGTTCCCGAGCCCGAGAAGAGAATCACGAGGTCATCTTTCCGGATGGGATCCCTGACCCCGTCACCAAGCCAGAAGACCTGTCGTTCCGGTGCAAGGAAATGGCGCAGCCGGATTGCCATGGCAAGTGCCGCAGTCCCGCTCCTCCCGAAACCAAAAATGTGCACGGCGCGAGCCTCATCGATGAGCCTCGACAGGGTGCCGGTTTCGCTATCCATCCGTTCTATTGAATCGAGGGTTTTTTCAAGGAACGTCCTGTACAATCCGGGAATGCGGGGAATTTCCTGCATGGTTACGCCAACGATCCGCCTGTATTCCCTTGTGTGGTTGGCGTTCAGGGTTTAAGAAGGCGTCTCCTGCGGGGGCTGGCCCTCATCCTGCAGGTCACGCGGAGACGATGCAGAAAACCCGGCTCTGAAGTTCCGGGGAGGAAAAAGGATCTTGTTAAAAAGGTGAATAAGTGACGCCCCAGCCGGGATTTGAACCCGGGTCGGAAGCTCCGGAGGCTCCCAGGATATCCACTACCCTACCGGGGCTGGACTGTAATAATTGGCGCCTTCTTGGGTAAATAGGTTTTCAGGGAGAAAGGGAGAAAACCCATTCCCGCCTTGTGACCGGCTTCGCTGGTCCCGGATCAGGAAGAGCGGGGTCTTCATTCCTCCCGCGAGCGGTACGTGAACCATATCCGGCAGGCCCCTTCGTGGCTGACCATGCAGGGCCCGACGGGTGTCCGCGGGGTGCATGCGGTACCGAAAAGGCGGCAGTCCGTTGGCGAGACCAGCCCCCGCAGGACCCTGTCGCAGAGGCACGCGGTATGCTTCGTCACGGGGCGGAAGCCTATGTCGAACTTTTTCTGGGCATCGTACTCCTCGAATTTTTTCCTGAGTTTCAAGCCTGACCGGGGAATGACAGGAAAACCTCTCCATTCCACGTCCGTGGGTTCGAAGACCTCGTACATCAGCTGTTGGGCCCTGACGTTTCCCTCCCTCGTCACCGCCCGCGGATAGGCATTCTCCACGCGGGCTTCCCCCTTCCTGACCTGTTCGACCAGCATGAGGAGACCAAGGAGGATGTCTTCCGGTTCAAACCCTGCAACGACCTGCGGGACAGGGAACTGCTCGTATTCCTTATACCCGGCAACCGTGCATACGTGCCCCGGGAGGAGGAATCCCTGGAGATTGGCCTCGCCCTGTTCGAGGAGCCATTTCATGGCAGGGGGAACGAGGCGGTGACAGGAGAGAATGCTGAAGTTCTCTGGCGGTTCGGAAAGGATCGTTGCCGCGACGGTGGGTGCCGTGGTCTCGAACCCGACGGAGATGAAGACAACTTCCTTGTCGGTTTGTTTTGCAATCTCGACAGCCCTGTGCACGCCCTGGACCACGTGCACATCGCCACCCGAGGATTCGAGGGACCCCCTGCTCCCCGGAACGCGGAGGAGGTCTCCGTACGTGGCTATCGCAAAGCCCCTCCCGGCAAGCTCGAGGGCGGCATCGATCTCCCCCTGCGGAGTGATGCAGACCGGGCACCCTGGTCCCATGACAATCTTCATCTGTTGCGGGAGCACCCTGCGGAGGCCGGCACGCGATATGGCTGCCTCGTGCGTGCCGCAGATATGCATGAACGAGAGGTCACGGTCGACCAGTTCCTTCAGTTTCCCGGCTATTTCTCTTCCCACAGAAACCATTTAAGATGAATTATTTAGTATACGGACTGATAATCATACTGTTATGGCAGAAGAGGCGGGCCTCAATACGACCCAACCGGTAATCCCCGATATTCTTGGACTCCACGGGAATTTCCTTGCACTCGTCGTCATCATCATCGGTGTTCTCGTTGCCATCGTCCTTTTCTTCCTCGTGGGCTGGCTCCAGAAGAGAGCAGAGAAAACAGATTCAAAAATTGACGATATTGTGATTGCAGCCCTCGGGACACCGGCTGTCATTGCAACGTTCCTCGTTACCCTGTACCTGGCCCTCCAGGTCGCGGATATCCCGCCGGCACTTGCATGGATCGTGGACAGCAAGTACTTCAACGCGATATACATCATTCCTGGGGCCTGGGCTCTCTCGAGCTTTGCCTACAATTTCATCAGCACGTACGGGCACAGGCTTGCATCGGCCACTGCAACTGACCTTGATGACCGGATGGTTGCCCTCGGTCTCATCGTGGCGAAATACGTCATCTGGTTTGTTGCATTCCTGCTCATCCTCCACACACTGGAGGTGGATATTACACCACTCCTTGCAGGGGCAGGAATCATCACGCTGGCACTCGCCCTGGCAGCCCAGGATATCTTTTCGAACTTTTTTGGCGGCGCCCTGATTGCAATCGACAAGCCGTTCCGGTTGAATGACCGCATCCAGATTGACCAGTATTACGGGGATGTGATCCACGTCGGTCCCCGGAGCACGCGGATCAGGACGCTTGACAACCAGATCGTCACGATACCGAACTCAAAGCTCGTGAACAACTACGTCGTGAATTACGCCATGCCCGAACCAAGGATAAAGGTCAGGCTCCCCGTCAGTGTGGCCTATGGGTCCGACGTGAAAAAGGTCAGGGAGGTCCTCCTCAATATTGCGAGGGACGCGGCGAACGAGTATTCCTTCATCCTCACCGAACCCCGGCCCATCGTGTATTTCCTCGAATTCGGTGCGTCGAGTCTCAATTTCCAGCTCGTCGTCTGGATCAATGACTTTTCCCTCACCTTCGAGACGAAGGACGCTTTGAACATGATGATCGCGGACCGTTTTGCACAGGAAGGAATCGAGATACCGTTCCCGCAGATGGACGTGCACATAAAGGACAAACCATAATTTTTTTGGGAATAGCAGGAAAATCGAATCTTTTTCCTCCCTTTAAGCCGGTGGAGTTGAGGTTCAGGAGGAAGAGAGGACGGTCTTTTCCAAGGTCCGCTCCGGGGAATTGATAGAGAAAACCACAGAGGGGGACTGCCTTGTTCCTGCACGCAGGAAAGACAGGTCATCTCCCAAGGGCGCTCTGGTGTCTGTTTCTAGTGTCCTTTTCTGATACATGATTCCGGCATTTCTTATTATTACATACCTATCCTGAAAATGAGAGAAAATGTAAAAATTTCACGCAATTCACCCTTTTGGCAATACGGTGAGGTGGCTTTACGTGATCATAAATCAGGTAGTTGTCCACTCAACTCCCGTACCCTGCATGCACCGCAGGCAGCCCCCTGTCCACCAGGAAAGAAACACGTGTGGAGTGGTGAATCCATGGATTATCACGACGCTTTTATATATACACACACGTTCCATGCATTAGTGTTGCTCCATGAGACAGACAAGACAGCAGTTTCTCATCGCCTCGGGACTGATTTTTTTATCCGTGGCAATTGGTCTGGCCATGCACTTTTCGGGCAATCCATTTGTAGCAAATCTCTTCATGACTTCTTTACTGTTCACCGTTTCGTACCTCTTTTTCTCTGTACTGCTCGGCCAGTTCATCGTTAAGAAGATTCAGGACAAAAAAACCCGCTATACAGCCAAAAAGGTCCTCTCTATCCTGTCAATCATCGTGATCCTGGTGTTCACCCTGCGTATCTGGGTAACAGATACATCATCGCTTATCGTCTCGTACGGAATCATTGGTGCAGCACTTGCTTTTGCTTTACAGGATGTTTTCAGGAATTTTGTCGGGGGCATCCTCATCATTACCTCGGGGTATTACCGGGTCGGGGACCGGATAGCCATGGATGACAGGGTGGGGGACATCATGGACATAGGCATTTTACATACAACCATGATGGAGATCCGGGGGTGGGTCAACGGCGATCAACCAACCGGGCGGCTCGTCGTGATTCCGAATGGTCACGTTATTGGGAGGGCATTTTACAATTATACCAAGGATCACTCTTTTCTGTGGGACGAGATCTCCATTCCCCTCACCTACGAGAGCGACTGGAGACGTGCCCGTGACATCATCCTCGCGATTCTCAGGGAAGAGACCGGTGCCATGACAGAACAGGCAGAAGGTGAGATTGCCAGGATCGGCGAGAAATATTTTCTCCCGAGGAAAGTCGTGGAACCATCGGTATACATTTCATTGACCGACAACTGGATCATGCTCCATGCACGCTATGTCACTGACACGTATACCCGAAGGCTCCTGAACTCGCGGTTGAACGAGCTCATCCTCTCTGCAATAGAGAAGGAAGAAAAGATAACCATCGCGTCAGAAACGATAGCGGTGACCTCCATTGTAAAATAGTCGCAAATGTACGGGAGAGGTTGAGGTTCCCCTTCTTCCGGTTTTTGTACATTCGCAATTCTCATGCCGCGTTTGCGGTGCAGTCCGGGACGGTCACCATCATAAGATATTTCGTTTCTCTTGCATGACTGGAAGGTATGTATGGAATCTCCACGTTCTGCCTCCACCAGCACCCCCTCGCCCACGCCCTCGAGGAGCTCTCATCCAGGACAAATCTCGTGGAGATAATGGATGACGGCCCCCACCACATCGAGTCCACCGATCTCCTCGAATCCTTCCCTTTCCGTTATACGTTCCACGCACCGTCCCGCGGGGTGAATATCGCAAGCCTCCTCGAACCGATCCGGAGAGCAAGCGTCGAGGTGATCGGGAACTGTTTCGACGTCGCCGGTGAGGTGGGAGCGTCGGTTGTCATCCATCCCGGGTATTTCGCATGGGAACAGGAGAGAGAGCCGGCCCTCCGCCAGATGGAACGGTCGATCCACGAACTGGCGCAACGGGCATCAGAAGGGGGCGTCACGTTCTATATCGAGAACATGGGTAACTGGAACTATTTCTTCCTGCGTGACCCCTCGGAACTCGGGATCATCGATGGTGTCGGTCTTGCCCTCGACGTGGGACATGCCCATCTCAACCACTGCCTCCCCGGGTTCCTCGAGGCGAGCATCTCGCACGTTCACATCCACGACAACGACGGGAGCGAGGACTCGCACCTCCCGGTCGGTCGGGGCACTATCGATTTCCTTCCCGTGCTACGTGCCATCAGGAGGGACAATGCAGTGCCCGTGATCGAGGTAGCGACGCTCGAAGGAACGGACGAGAGTATCCGGGCACTCGACCAGTTGCAGGAATGACATGCGATGGGGAGGAGGCTGGTGCCTTTTTCCGACTTCCGGGACCTTTTCACCGGGCTCCGGGGAGTCTTTTTCCGCAATCTTTTAAACGGTTCACGTCGACTATTGTTCTTACATCGTGCCTTTGTGGCTCAGTCGGTAGAGCGACACCTTGGTAAGGTGTAGGTCGGGGGTTCGATTCCCCCCAAAGGCTCATACAACGTGCGTTCGGTTCTCTTTTATAATCATTTTGAAAAATATAAAACCCTCTTTGTCATTTAAATAGGAGAGTTGTATGAGTGCATTACAGCCTTTATCAGTTTTGAATTGGTTAATCCTAAGATGAAATGCCGATTTTCTATGAAACCCATCATGAAACCGCCACCGGGGCGCCCTTCGGGGGCGGAGGGGATCATCTTCATGTAGGGGTGTAAGGGCGAGGCAACCCCCACTTGAATGCTTCACTATCCACTTAGATTAGCCAAGAGCCAGATTTTCTAGGTTCCGAATGGCATTCCGGATTCATAAAAAGCATATCTAAGGCCGAAAATTCGGTTTTTTTCAATATACTGAACTATAAAGAGTTTAGGAAATGGAACCCTTTCCTGAGAAAACATCATTCATGATCCTTGTCCCATTTCCATGCAATAACCGCACCAATGATTAATACACCAATAATGATAATTCCACCGAGAATCCACGAAAAAGGAATCCCTTCATTTGATACTGGAATAACTGTTGTTGTGGTTAATACGGTGAATATTTGTTCTGTTTGTTGAGTGGTGAAGGGGATAGTATCCTCTTTATATGGCACCTGTGTTTGAGTTGGTGTAAGTTGGGTCTGGGTTATAGCAGGAGTATGTGTCAGGGTTGTTGATGTCACTTGATACCCTGAGCCCCCTCCATTCCCACCTGACGATGATACCACAGTTCCCGTGACCGTAATCGTTCCGGTTGGAAGTGTTGGGGTAATGATAGATCCTCCATCTGCATCCATATAGACTGATTCAATAATAATTGATGATGTGCCTCCTGAAATCCCTTTGGTTTTAAGGGTGGCGAGGGGAATATTTGTCCTCCCCGCCTCAACCTGCCTTGAGATATCAATTCCGCTAATCCTGACGGAACCTGCGCTCTTATAAGTAGTATTGTACATGACAGCCCATGATGGATACGTAACATCCGTGATTTCTGCAACACCGGGATTCGAGAACCGGACTACCAGGTCATAACCCGCAAGACCTGAAGGAGCATCATCAAGAGTCAGGTTGATCGTGGCGGAACTCCCCGTTTGTACGGTGATTGAGGATGGCTCCATCTGGATGCTCGATGCCATTGCCGGGATGAGTATGAGGATACTGCACGCGATGAAGCATACAATAAGATGAACTGAAGGCGATTTCATGTGTTGTTCCTCTGTGTTGCTGATGCTGAAAAAGGGTTCAGGAGTTGTGGGGAATCCAGTTCCGGCCATTCCCGTGAGGAATAGTACCGGCTGCTGCCCAGTCTCCACGCTCTGACTTTTTGTCTTCTGTTCTGGTAATGCACGGTATACCTCGGTTTATACGATGATCTCACGTGTGGCCTGCCAGCAGCTCCTGATACAGGGTTACGACATCATCATAGTCGATACGGCCATTCTGGTTGTAGTCATAAGGCTCTATTCCAACGTCGGTCTGGTCGCGGATCCACTGCATGTTCTCGTAATACAGGACAATATCATCGTAGTCGAGCCTACCGTTTCCGTTAATGTCCTCATACAGGAAGTCCCCGTCGGGGTCTGTGGGATCATTCGTCTGGCCTGGGAACGGCTTTACGAACCTTGTAATCCTGATGTACTTGGATTTTATCTCGGTATCGGAGCCATAGTCATTCTGCACCGTCAACGATACTGTGTAATTGCCTGGACTGGTATAATACGTCACGGGGTTCTGAAGGGTACTGTCCACCACTCCGTTGTTGTTAAAGTCCCAGGACCAGAGCGAGGCCGGCGGAATACCCGTGGAAAGATCCGTGAAGGCAACGAACAGGGGCCTTGATGCGGATGCTTTTCCAAATGTGACATTCGCCATGAAATCAGCGGTCAGGGGGATATGTACGACAATATCTCCAGAGATAACATCGGGAGTGATCGCATCTCCGCCATCTGCATCCATGTGCACGTCGGACAGGGTAATCTCGCTCGTTCCCGTGCTGTCTGCACGGACGGTGATGGTCGCGAGGAGCGTGTTTTCGGCTCCGGCTTGGACATTTTTATTGACATCAACACCGCTTAATCGCAGGGAATCCCCGGGTGGGGAAGGTGTTGTGTTATTCAGTCCTGCCCAGGCAGGATACTGGACCGAGATGATCTCTGCGATGGAGGGATCGGCTATGGTGACGACAAGATCATATCCGGCCAGGCCTTCTGGGAGGGATGAAACCCTGATCTCATATTCAGTGTTCGTCCCATTCGCAACCGCCATTGATGAGGGAGAGAGATAGACTGTCCGCTCACCGATATGAGGCTGTGATTCGATTGGCTCAAGTTTGATCATAGAGACCTTCTTGACGATCTTCGATCCAGTCACGTTCTGACCTACCAGCCGGAGCGGCCAGCTGGGATCGTTTTCTGAGATCGGTGTCCCATTGAGAGAATTTGCAACAATATAGTTTGTTGATCGTATGGTATCCCTGGAATCGAACGTCACACTGTATCCGTCGGTCGCAATAACGGTGATGTTGTATCCGTCCAGGGCCTTAGTCTCGTTGTACGCGTTATCAGAGTGCTGATCGGCATCGTCCACGAATCCACAGAGGAACCAGAGCGGCATCCCCGACCATGTTCTGCCGGCGTTATCGGTAAACTCTGCCTTATGGTTCGCGCCAAACTGGCACGCGAGCGCGGACTCGAAGTAGTTCCGCGGGATCGTCTGATTCAGCCCGCCGATAGCCTCGCCGTCAAGGATGAGGGACCAGTCAGTCACAGGGGCAGAATAGATCTTAATCGTTGCGACGTATTTTGCCGAAGTCCCTGCAACTGACGGATACTTGACACCCCCATCCCAGTAGTAGTGCCAGTACTGCTCGGGGAGTGCTTCGTGCATGTTCCACTGGCCGACAACATGGTCTTCGGGTGTGAACATGAACCTCGGGCCGTCGCCGTACTGGGGGACATAGTTTCCGTCGGCATACCAGGCGATCACCGATTCTCCGAGGTGAGAGTAGACGTGCGGGTTGGGGTAGATAACGTCATAAGGCATCGTGGTCTCGTATCCATCCTTCGCAACGAACTTGATCTCGGTACCCGGCGCCATGCCTCCTACGAGATCGCAGAGATCGCGCACACGGGTACCCTTGATAGCATTGTCGATCTTTGGTGGGTTCATCCCCTTGGTCTCGTTCGGGTCCCAGAGGTCGGCCGGGTCGAAGGTGACGCCCTGGTACTTGTAATGTGTCACGCCATCACCAATGACGGGGAGGTTCGCTTCCATCCAGACATGATTGATCGTGGTCTGGTTAATGATGGTGGTCCCGTCGCTTGCGTACTTGATTATGGTAATATTCGGGATTTCTGTTGCTGGTGGCTCGGGGAGTCCGACAAGCTCTATTGAGGTAATGTTGCCAATCAGTTGTCCGGATGAGACGGCGGGACCTATCATCTGGAGTGGGAAGCACAACTTGGTACTATTCGGTTTAAACAGAGGTAACGGATGACCGTTTATGGTGTTTGCAACGATATAGCCGTTGTTGCGGGCAATAGCGGCACTCTCGAAGTTGATGGAGTAGCCGTCTCCCGCAGTCACATTGACTAAGTAGCCTTCGGTCGCAAGAGTATCATTGAAGTTAAAGTGCTTGGGGCCGGTATCGGGATTATCATCCACCATCGCCACGAGAAGCCAGAGAGGTACACCGCTCCATACATTACCTTCATTGTCAGTATAATTCACCATGTGACCTGACGATGGGCAGGCGAGGCCCTGCTCGAAGTAGGTCTTTGTCACCGTCTGCGTGCGGGCGCCGGAGAGCGCGAGCGTCCAGTCCGGTTCCGTGGGTATTGAGCCACTGATATCTACTGTGATCTTCACCGCGGCACTGGCTGCTGCTCTGACTGCTGCGTAGTTGGTTGGATCGGCAACCGTACCGTTCACGAAGTAGAACTCGACGGTATCGCCATCATTCAAACCTATCAGGTTCAGGGCACCGGCCGGGTTGTTGTATCCATCCTTGTATACACCGTTGACATAGGCATACCATGCCTTCCTGGGTGTCTTCTGGTAATGATACGTACCTATATTGTCCAGCAACAGTGCTCCCGACGAGGCATAGTTCTTGTCGGTCACATCATAGGTGAATCCCGTAAGTGTGGATGCCGCATCGAGTGCGCCGAGGGGGGTTGTCCGGTTTACTGTATAGGTCCCGCCACCGGTGTTGTAGGCGGTGACGGTGAAGGTCTCGCCCTCGGTGAGGGTGACGGTACCGTTGAAGAGCTCATCGATAGATGACGGTGAAGTAACCGTGATGTAGTCCATCTTCACTTCGGAATCGCATCCCACTGCATTCGACACCGTCAGGTTCACGGTGTATGTGCCGGGAGAGGTGTAGGTATGGTTCGGGTTCTGGTCAGTGGAATCTATTGTGCCATCGTTGTCAAAGTCCCAAGCATACGTTAACGGGGTTGTCCCGGTCGACTGGTCGGTGAACTGGACCGTCAGCGGTGCGGTGCCGGTCTGTGTGTCGGAACTGAATGCGGCTATGGGTGCAACTGGTGCTGCATTGACCGTGATGTAGTCCGTCTTCACTTCGGAATCGCATCCCACTGCATTCGACACCGTCAGGTTCACGGTGTATGTGCCGGGAGAGGTGTAGGTATGGTTCGGGTTCTGGTCAGTGGAATCTATTGTGCCATCGTTGTCAAAGTCCCAAGCATACGTTAACGGGGTTGTCCCGGTCGACTGGTCGGTGAACTGGACCGTCAGCGGTGCGGTGCCGGTCTGTGTGTCGGAACTGAATGCCGCGACCGGTGGAGTGGGTACGGGATCATCGCTATAAATATAAATACGATTTACAACCTGCCCAGAAAGTCCGGTAGTTGTTGGGTATTTCTCGTCACCTTGCCGGTAGTAATACCAGTATTTCGAATCAGCTGCTTCGTGCCAGTCCCAGTTGCCGAATACGTGGTAATAACCGGAGGGTAAACCTGCAATGCTGGTGGGACCTTCCTTGTACGTAGCTTCGGCAAACCAGACCATTCTCATGCCTTCAGAATACCCAGAATCGGGGTACATGCCATCCTTGTACCAGCAGATAACAATGGGACCTTCACGGGTCGAATATTCATAGACATTCTTATAGGCAAACCTTTTGTACCACCCATCTGTTGCCAAGATCTTTACTTCTTCGCCGGGAGACATCCCTCCTACCAGATCGCAGAGATCTTTTAAGTTGGTACCTTTCACAGCGCCCATATCCTTGGTATCCCAGTTGTTATCTTCTTCAGGATTCCATCGAAGCTCCTGCTCGTGGGTTTCATTATTTTCATCATCAAGGAAAACCGGTCCCTGATGGTAATAATGAGTCACCCCGTCACCCAGCACCGGGAGATTGTTCATCATCCACGTAAAGTTCACCGTCGTCTGGTTGAGGATGGTCGTCCCGTCATTCGCATATTTCACGATCTGTACCTGCGTGGTCGCTGCCATCGTGGGCGCGATCATGCATACCGCAATGAATAGAATTACGGCGACAAGTAATGATTTCCTGTAATTTGCCAACATTGTTAATCAATCATCCTTTCTTTTCTGAATTTGTTAATCAAAGTATTATGACTGGCATCTTCTTATTCAGAAAATAAAAAGATTTCTTTTTATTATTCAATTAAATAAAATATATTAACTAAAAAAGGAAGGAGCCATATCTAACCCGGTTTAGTGGCTTATCAGCAGTTCCTGGTACAGGACGACGACATCGTCATAATCGATTCTGCCGTTCTGGTTGTAATCATAGGGTTCGATTCCAATGTCGGTCTGGTCGCGGATCCACTGCATATTCTCGTAATACAGGACAATATCATCGTAGTCGAGCCTACCGTTTCCGTTAATGTCCTCATACAGGAAGTCCCCGTCGGGGTCTGTGGGATCATTCGTCTGGCCTGGGAACGGCTTTACGAACCTTGTAATCCTGATGTACTTGGATTTTATCTCGGTATCGGAGCCATAGTCATTCTGCACCGTCAACGATACTGTGTAATTGCCTGGACTGGTATAATACGTCACGGGGTTCTGAAGGGTACTGTCCACCACTCCGTTGTTGTTAAAGTCCCAGGACCAGAGCGAGGCCGGCGGAATACCCGTGGAAAGATCCGTGAAGGCAACGAACAGGGGCCTTGATGCGGATGCCTTTCCTGTAGTGACATTTGCCGCGAAATCAGCGACCAGTGGGGTATAGACCACGATCCCTCCTGATGTGAGTTCCGGTACAATCTTATCACCGCCATCTGCATCTATGTTCACGTCGGACAGCGTGATGGTGCTCGTTCCCGTGTTGTCAGCGCGGACGGTGATGGTTGCGAGGAGCGTATCTTTTGCTCCCGATTGGATATTCTGGTTAATATCAACACCACTCACTCTTATCGAATCAGCAGGCGGCAAGGGTGTCGTGTTATTCAGTACGGCCCAACCGGGATACCGGACACCGGTAATCTCCGCGATGGAGGGATTGTCGAACGAGACCCGGAAGTCATAGCCTGCAAGTCCTTCGGGAAGTGACGAGACCCGTATTTCATACTCTGTAGTCGTGCCATTCGCAACAGGAGATGATGAGGGTGAGAGATACACCACGCGGTTACCCGGCGATTGAGGAGTGACCGTGATGTAATCTGCCTTCACGACAGAGTCGTTCCCGGCTGCATTCGTGACCGTGAGGTTCACGGTGTAGTTCCCGGATACGGTAAAATTGCAGGCCGGGTTCTGGTCAGTGGAATCTATCGTACCGTCGTTCTCAAAGTCCCACGCCCACGAGGTGGGTGAACCAGTGGACAGATCGGTGAATTGGACTGTCAGGGGCGCTGTTCCTGACTGGATATCGGAGGTGAAGTCTGCATGAGGAGCGACCGGCGCTCCAGGGAGGGGCATGACCACGGTCTCGAAGACCGTGTTCGGAGGATAGAGGGTGGTGATGTTTTTCAGGTCGGACGAGACATCCGCGACCCTGATGACCTCGGCAATTGCCTTCCCGGCAGACGGGTCAACAGTAACCCTGATGTAGGCGAGGGCGTACTCAAGGCTGTTCTGGGAAGTGTCTGTTCTCGGGTTCGCCAGGTTGTAGGCCGGCCCGCCGCCCGTCCCTGATACGAAGTAGGTTATACCATTTGCAGAGAGCCGTTCGTAGGCATGGACATGCCCGTTGAAGACCGCCATTACATCGTTCTGGATGAACTCGTCTTCCCATTCATTCCTGATATTCTCGTAGCCGCCGAAGTGGTTCTGTTCCGAAGTGTAGGGAGGATGGTGGAAGGAGACGAACTTGAAGGGTTTACCTGTCTGAAGGTCGCCCGCGAGCCATGCGCTCTGCACCGGGAAATTGTCCCATGCCCAGCTGTTGCTGTCGAGCACCGCTACGTGGGCGGCCCCGCAGTCAAACGAGTAATACTCGGGGAGGCCGTAGTTTTGGTAGTAGTTGGTATTGTTCGCATCGTGGTTGCCGAGCGCCGGGTAGATGGTGGTGTTCGCCATTAGCGCGCTGCCTGCGGCAAAATAGCGGTCCCAGTCCGGGAGGTCTGCAGCATTGTTGACGAGGTCCCCTGAGTTCAGAACGAATGCGACGTCCTCCTCTTCTGCGATCCGGTCGGCGACCAGCTTGTGGCGTTCCAGCTGGCTGTAGGTCGGGAGCTGGTCTTGGGTGTCGCTGTACATGACGAATTTCACCGGGCCGCTCTCAGGGAACGTGCGGAAGTGGAAGTCGCCGGTAGCCTGCCCGTCGAACAGGACCCGGTAGTGGTAGAGGGTATCAGGGGCAAGGCCCACGAGTGCGACGTGATGAAGAGGAGTTGTCAGACTATCGGAAGCAGACCTGTCATACCCTGAATTCGCTGAAAAATATGAGTCTGTTGCATATTCAATGGTCAGGTTGGAGGGGATGTCGGTTTTCACATTCAGTATCGTGCCTGTCGTAGTGGTACTGGTCAGATACGGACCCCAGAGGATGGAAGGCATATCCGTATTATTGGGTCCAGCGATTCCAGACTGAATGATAGATAAAGCAAAAATGATTGACGTGAAAAGACATATTTGTCTCCATCTTTTTTTGATCATGGTTAAGACTTCACCAATTTTTTTCGAGGGTCGTGAAAATCCATTTTTTTGAATTCATTTGTCTCCATATAATAATGTTCTTTATTTATTAGTAAAGTTTAACTAAATTAGTTACCTTTTAACCCTCTTTTAAGATAAAGAGAAACCTAACAAAAATTGATGTTTTATCCTAATCCATGCGATAGATATGCTCCCCTGCTCAAAGTACAGCTTAAAATCGATTGAAATAAAAAATTAAGCAGGATAATACCGTACAATTGATCGTAACTCAAGGGAGCGTTCATATTTGGAACGGTATGAAAGATCTCCTCACACGAGATTCCGAAGACCAAAACGGTTACTCCCTGAAAAGATCATGATCATGGCAACGTCCTGTGCAGTCAAGCAGGCCATTGCACGACATGAAGCCAATCCCATCGAGAAAGCGGGGACACTATTCCGCATCCCCTTTATTTCGATGTATCTCTCGATCGATCCCACGTACTTATTGGAAGAATTCAATAAACAGCGTACATTACGAAGGTTTGCCCATGTGGAACAAGTCCCTTCCGCTGCTCTCATCTACCAGTTTCTCAGTTGAATGAGAGAAAATCTGTTCGTCCTGATGACTTCTGATATCCTGAATTCCCTATGCCCCCGTTCCTTCAGGAGATAGCACAGACGCATAATTGTTGATGGATCTGCCATTACCCTGGATCTCGCCATATTCAGAAGAAAATTGAGAAAGGAAGATGTATTGAAGAATGATTACCTGTGGGGATTTTCGAATACCGCGGGATATTATTCCGGATACAAGTTGACTCTCGTTATCGAATACCCTGCCCTTTTGCCCCTTTGCATGCCCCTTCATCCGGGTTAGCCTCATGATTCTGCCATTTTCGAGGAGATCATGGATGAATTAAAGAGAAAGAGACTTATTCAGAATGGCGATTTCCTGATCTTTGATAAGGGCTGTTTCTCCTCGAAGAATTACCAGACAGGTGTCCTGAATTAAATGGTTATACCGCTCATATTCCCGCGGGATAATTACAAAATCGAGAAAGCGTTCGGCAAAATGTGTTATCCGCTCTCCTCGTTCCAGGATCCCAAACACGATTGTTTTACCCCTGACTCCTCTTCCTCTCTTCCCTTTCCTCTTTCCGCCGAAATACGCTTCATTTGCCTCTAGCTCTCCTTTCAGGATTGCATCCGTCCGGGCAAGCTCTTCCACGAGG
>ENA-UOWE01002750-UOWE01002750.1-activated-sludge-metagenome-genome-assembly--contig:-NODE-2750-length-18952-cov-6.124729_pt1 | contig 18952 bp, 9 predicted proteins | sample MGYA00249841_ERZ761562 | MGnify/ENA primary metagenome ERZ761562 (study PRJEB28883, sample SAMN05720200) | activated sludge metagenome | isolation source: Anaerobic digester | place: Japan... | reverse complement strand
CGGCCCATTTGTGCGCGCACTGCTCAAAACGCGCGAGGTCGAAACCGTTGCTCCAATGCGTCGGCCTGTCGATGGCGCCGTGCGCCGTCTCGAACCAGGCGCGCGTGTTGAGTACGCCGACCTCGAACGCCGCTTTGAGGATTTTGTCGCTCTCCTGCCAGTCGACCGTGGTTTCGAAATCGAGGCGCTTTTCTCCGGCTGTGAGAATGATATCCTGCGTGACGCGCGACCGGTGGAACACGCGCACCACCCGGACGGCACCCCGTATTTCGCTGGATTCGAGCACTTCGACGCTTTCGGCATCGAGAAGTTCCCAATACTTCTTCTGATAATTGAGCTCCAGGTTCCAGGCGGTCTCGTGCACGCATTTATCCTGAAAGACGGTCAGCAGGTTGCCGCGCCCGGCAAGGATTTCCCGCGCGTTTTCCTTATCAAAGACACCGGTGAGAATGCCGTTTTCGTCAAGTTCGACGCGCAGATATTCGTTCTCGAGCAGCCGCTCCGCGGCCTTGACGGGCTCGAAGTCCCGCCGCCTCGGGGCAACGGCGAAAATCTTGTAACCCATGGGAGGCACGTCCTCGGCAAGAAACCGCAAATACCTTTTGCCGCCGGTTTCAAATACCGCGCTTCGCAGCTGTTTTTCCCCGTCAAACGCGGCCGGGGATTCCGCCGCGCCGATTTCCACTTCCGCCGGCCCGGAAGCCCGATGCGGAAGCATGCTCCACACAACGGCTGAGCCGGCGTCCGCCCCGATGCGCGCGTTGAGCGCGCCGAGCGCCCCGCGCAGCAGCCGCGTGCCGCTGCGCGTGATTTCCGCGTAGTCGGCGCGGCAGTCCTCGAAAGCCTCGTGGATCGAGGTGCCGGGCAGAATATCGTGAAACTGGTTTTTCAGCAGCAGTTTCCAGGCCTCGTCGAGCGTCTCCCGCGGATAGGGGGCGCCGGCAAAACAAGACGCGGCCAACGCCGCCGCCTCTGCGCCCGCGAGCAGGAATTCGCCCTTCCGGTTGCCTTTTTTCACAAAGGCCTGGCTGGTATAGGTGCCGCGGTGGTTCTCATAGTACATCTCGTCGCGATAGGCGGGCAGGTCCCCGAGCACCGTTTCGCATGATTCGAAAAACTCCTGCGCGCGGCCGATCCGGCTGGCCGGCAGACCGGGGAAGTTGCGCAGCCGCCTGCCGCGCTCGACCATGGCGTAGGTACAGCCTCCGCCTCCGTCACCGTAGCCGAACATCCCCATCACGGTGCGGGCGGCGCCTTTCTCGTCGTTGCGGTCCGCCGCCGCTGCAATCGCGCCGGGCTCGTACTCCCCGCCGTAGCCGGTGCGCTGCAGGTAAGCGAGCACTTCGGATCCGTCGTTGCCGATCCAGCGGAACACCGTATGGGGAAAACGGTTGGTGTCCTGCCCGTTGAGTTTGGCGGTCAGGAAATATTTCATCCCGCTGCGGCGGATAATCTGCGGCAGCGCCCAGGAAAAACCGAAGCAGTCGGGCAGCCAGTAAATATCGGAGACGGTGCCGAACTCCTGTTTGAAAAACGCGCGGCCGTACAGCAGCTGGCGGATGAGCGACTCGCCCGAAGCGATGTTGGTATCCGCTTCGACCCACACATTGCCGGTGATATCCCACTGTCCCGACTTTACTTTTTCTTGGATCCGCCCGAACAGTTCGGGATACAGCCGCTTGGTCATATCGTACAGGATCGCCTGGCTTTGCGCGAACACGAAGTCGGGATACCGGTCCATCAGCGCGAGATTGTTGGCAAAGGTGCGCGCCGCTTTGCGCTCGCTTTCCTGCACGCGCCAAAGCCAGGCGATGTCGATATGGCTGTGCCCCGTCATGAGCACCTCGCACGACGGCGTGTGCCTGATTTCCTGAAGCCGTCCGCGCAAAACTTCAGCCGCGTCGGCGATGGATTCGCGCACGCGGCTGTCCTCGAAATCGAAATCGACCGTATGCATCGATTCGTCAAGTGCGGCAAAGACGCGCGACCGGATGTATTCGTCCGGGATATGGCCCAGCGCGTCGAATACCGTGGCGGTATCGAGGATATACGCTTCGCATACGGGGTCGATACAGACCAGCCGCGCTTTGCTCAGGGTGTAGACAGCCGATTTGGCGCCGGCCATCGCGGCGTCGCAGAACCCGCCGGAGTTGACCGTCGCCTCCGCTTCGATTTCGAGCGCCGCGCCGGCATCCAAATCGCCGAGCAGGATGCGGTCGCGGTGTACCCAGCCGCCGTTTTCCGCCGAACTGACGCCGCCCGCGATTGTTCCGTTGACGCGCACGAGCGCCTCGCCGCCGAAATCGAGTTCCAGATAGAGCTTTTTGCCCGCAAATCCGGGCGGCACCACGGTTTCCGCGGTAAAAAACACGGCGCTGTCGTAACCGGTCTCCCAGCGGTCGCCCAGCCGCATTTCGCGGGCAACCTTTCCGGCCGGTTCGTACTGCCCGCCGCCGAGATAGCGGCTTTCACTGACGCGCCAGACCGGGATATCGAGCGTGCCGGACGCCTCGTAATTCTTGAGCGCCCTCATCATATAGTGCAGGACTTCGGGTTTGGCTGTTTTCATCGCAAGCGCCTCCGTCGACGTCGTTTCCGCGGCTTCTCCGTGCCAATATCATACCGCATTCAAGGCCGCTTGCACACCCTCGCGCGCGCGAAAAATCCGATTGAATTATTCGCGGCGCTATGATATAATCGCACCTGATACTTCAACGGGACCATGGAATATTGCTGTGTCCCGCCTTTTTTGCGGCGGGCATGAGGAGGAAAATTTTTGAAAGCTTACCATGCGAAGAACATCCGCAACATTGCCATCGCCGGCCACGGCGGCAGGGGCAAAACGACGCTGGCCGAAGCGATGCTGCACCTTGCCCACGCTTCCGAACGGCTCGGCCGCGTTGCCGACGGCAACTCGATGCTCGACTATGACCCCGAAGAGAAGAAGCGTAAAATCACCGTCTCCACAGCCGTCGCGCCGCTGGAATGGAACGGCGTCAAGGTCAACCTCATCGACACGCCCGGCTATTTCGACTTTGCCGGCGGCGTCAGCGAAGGCATGCGCGCGGCGGAATGCGCGCTCATCGTCCTGGCCTCCGGCAGCGGTATCGACGTCGGCGCCGAAAAGGCCTATAAAGCCGCGGCAAAACGCGGCATCGCCAAGATGTTCGCCGTCACGCGCTGCGATGCGGAAAACACGGATTTCTACAAAACCTTCGACGCCCTGAAAGCCCAATACGAATCCAAAATCTGCCCGGTCGTCATCGCTTACTACAACGGCGACAAGGTCGCCTGCTATATTGACCTGTCCTCGGGCAAGGCCTTCGAATACGCCAACGGCAAAGCCAAGGAAGTGCCAATGCCCGCCGGCGGCAGAATCGGCGAGATGAAAGACATTTTCAACGAGGCGGTCGCATCCGCGGACGACGGCTTGATGGAAAAATTCTTCGAGGGCGAAGCATTCACCGGCGAAGAAATCGCCATGGGCCTTCAAAAAGGCGTCGCGAAAGGCGACATCTATCCGGTGTTCGCCTGCGCGGGCTATAACACCGACGCGGTCGACCTGCTGCTCAACGGCATCGCTTCCGCCGCGCCCAACGCCGCCGAATATGCCGGCGAAACAGTGGACGGCGAACTGATCCCCTGCGACGAAAACGGGCCCCTCGCGGCCATCTGCTTCAAGACCATCGCCGACCCCTTTGTCGGCAAGATGTCGTTTTTCAAAGTCGTTTCCGGCAAGATCACAGCCGATGCCCCCGCCTACAACGCGCGCACGGGCGAAAGCGAACGGATGGGCAAAATCGTCACCATCCACGGTTCCAAACAGGAAGACGCCGACGCCATCGTTGCCGGCGATATCGGCGTCGTGACGAAACTTTCCGGCGTCAGCACGGGCGACACGCTGTGCTCGCCGAAAAAAATCATCCGCCTCGCCAAAGTGGACTTTCCCGCGCCCTACCTTTCCATGGCGGTCAAAGTCCGCAAAAAGGGCGAGGAAGAGAAGGTCTCCACCGGCCTCAACCGGCTGCTCGAGGAAGACCCGACCATTTCTTTTGTCACCAACAACGAAACGCGCGAACAGATTCTTTCCGGCCTCGGCGAACAGCATCTTGACGTGATCGTTTCCAAACTCAAAGCGAAATTCGGCGTCGAAGTCGACCTGACCGTGCCGAAGGTCGCCTACCGCGAGACCATCCGCAAGAAGGTCGAAGTGCAGGGCCGCCATAAAAAACAGTCCGGCGGCCATGGACAGTTCGGCGACGTCTATATCCGCTTTGAACCCGGCGAGGGCGAGGACCTCGAGTTCTGTGAGGAGATCGTCGGCGGCTGCGTACCCAAGCAGTATTTCCCCGCGGTGGAAAAGGGCCTGCGCGAGTGTGTCGCCAAGGGCATCATCGCCGGTTATCCGATGGTCGGCCTCAAGGCGACGCTCTATTTCGGCTCCTACCATCCGGTCGACTCCTCCGAAATGGCGTTCAAAACCGCGGCGGCCGTCGCCTTCCGCAACGGCATTCCCAATGCCGCCCCGACCATCCTCGAGCCCATCGGCACGCTGAAAGCCTATATGCCCGATGAAAACCTCGGCGACATTATGGGCGACATTACCAAACGCCGCGGCAAGGTGCTGGGCATGGGCCCGTCGGACGAACCGAAGATACAGGAACTCATCGCGGAAGTGCCGCTGGCCGAAATGGGCGATTTCGCCACGGTCCTGCGCTCGGTTACGGCCGGCAGGGGTTCCTTCTCGCTGGAGTTCGCGCGTTATGAGGACGCGCCGGCGAACGTCGCCGCCAAAGTCATCGAAGCCGCGAAGGCCGCCAAAGAAGAAGAAGAGGAATAACCCGCAAGCAGCGCCGACGGGGGCGGACTTTTGGTCCGCCCCCATATTTTATTCATGCCGGCTGTGAAAGGGAGCCGTCAGCCGCCCGGCTGCTTCCTGCGGGCGGCTGCGCGCTTGAGCAGTTTGACGAACTCCACCGTCGGGATGACCGTCAGCGCCAGCGCCATGGATATTAAATACTCCGGCAGTGTCAGGGGAACAAAATCGAAGGCGCGCGCCAGGAAGGGGATATAGATGACAACAGAGGTCAGCACAAGCGACGCGATCATGGCCAGGTAAAGAAACACGTTGTGGCTGCCTTTGAAAGCCGGGGAAAACACGGAGTTCCTCTGCGAGCGCATATTAAAGGAGTGGAAGATTTCGCACATCGCCATGGTCAGGAAAGCCATCGTGATGCCGTCGCTGCTTTCGCCCGGCAGCGGGATGATCTGCCAAAGCCCCGTCTCAAGACGTTCGCCGATGAAATAAGCGGCGACCGTCAGCACAGAGACAATCAATCCCTGATAAAAGATGTCGAAGCCCATTCCGCCCGCAAAGATTCCCTCGCCGGCCGCCCGGGGCTTTCTCTTCATAATATCTTTTTCCGGCTTTTCCATGCCCAGCGCAAGGGCGGGCAGGGAGTCGGTGATCAGATTGATCCACAGCAGGTGCACGGGTTTCAGGATGATGAAACCGAACACAGTGGCGAAAAATATGCTGATGATCTCGCTGAGGTTGGAGGCGAGCAGAAACTGAATCGCCTTGCGGATATTGTCATAAATGCGCCGCCCCTCGGAAACGGCGCTGACAATCGTCGCGAAGTTGTCGTCGGCCAGCACCATATCCGCCACGTTTTTTGTCACATCCGTGCCAGTGATGCCCATGCCAACGCCGATGTCGGCCGTTTTGATGGAGGGCGCGTCGTTGACGCCGTCGCCCGTCATTGCCGTGGTCATACCGCGTTTTTTCCAGGCGCTGACGATGCGCACCTTGTGCTCGGGCTGCACGCGCGCGTACACAAAAATGTCGGCGACGCGCAGGTCGAACTCCTCTTCGCTCATCTGTTCAAGCTGCGCGCCTGTCACCGCCTCGGAGCGGTCGCCGATAATGCCGAGTTCCAGCGCAATGGCGGCGGCGGTGTCGAGATGGTCGCCTGTAATCATGACCGGGGTAATGCCCGTGCTGCGGCATTCCTCGATGGCGGCCTTTACCTCGGGGCGTACGGGGTCGATCATGCCGGTCAGCCCGGCGAAAACCATGCCGCTTTCAATCGCTTCCGGCTCGAGGGAAGTGGGCAGTTCCGGGTAATGCTTATAAGCGAGCGCCAGCACGCGCAGAGCCCTGTCTGCCATGGCCTTGTTTTCGCCGAGGATCATCCGCGCCAGGTTTTCGTCCATTTCGACGGTTTCGCCGTCTATCAGTGCATGGGAGCATTTTTTCAGGATTTCGTCCGGCGCTCCTTTGGTGAATTGGACAATCTCCCCGCCGCTTTCGTGCAGCGTCGACATCATTTTCCGCATTGAGTCAAACGGGGCTTCGCCGACGCGGGGATATTGTTTTTTCAGGGCGTTTTTATCCAAATCCAGGCCCAGCGCGTAACTGACCAGTGCGGCTTCGGTCGGTTCGCCCGTCACGGCGCCCTGTTCGTCGATCTCCGCGTCGGTGCACAGGGCCATGCCCCGGGCGAGCAACTGCTCGTCGGCGCCGTAATGCGCGGTGACGGTCATCTTGTTCTGGGTCAGGGTGCCGGTCTTGTCCGAACAGATAATCTGCGCGCAGCCGAGCGTTTCGACGGCGGTCAGTTTCCGGATGATGGCGTTGCGCCTGGACATGTTGGTGACGCCGACGGACAGTACGATCGTGACGACCGCCACAAGCCCTTCCGGAATGGCGGCGACGGCAAGGCTGACCGCGATCATGAAAATACTCAGGCCGAAGTCGAGGTCGATGGGGCTGCCGCTTGCGTACTGCATCATCATGCGGAAACCGAAGATGAAAACACTGATGCCGATGACCAGCTTGCTTAAAATGCCGCTGAGCTGGTTGAGCTTGATCTGCAGCGGGGTCAGCGAGTCTTTGGCGCTGGCGATGGCATGGGCGATTTTACCCATCTCCGTGCCCATTCCCGTCGCCGTTACGACGGCTTTGCCTCTGCCGTAAACCACGGAACTGCCCATATACGCCATGTTTTTACGGTCGCCCAGCGCGACCTCCCCGCTTTGTCCCCCGTTGAGGATGCCAATGATTTTGCCCACCGGGACCGATTCGCCCGTCAGGGCGGCTTCTTCGATTTTCAGGCTGGCGGATTCGAATATCCTGCAGTCAGCCGGAACGGCGTCGCCCGCTTCAAGCAGCACGACGTCGCCGACGGCGATGTCTTCGCTTTTGACAACGGTCACCTGTCCGCCGCGCAGCACTTTCGAGGTGGCGGCCGACATCTTCTGCAGCGCTTCGATCGCCTTTTCCGCCTTGCCTTCCTGGTAAACGCCCAGCACGGCGTTAATCAGCACCACCGCGAGGATAATGAGCACGTCCGCCGGGAAATCGCCTTCTATGACCGCGATGGCGGCCGACAGCGCCGCGGCGGCGAGCAGAATGATAATCATCGGGTCAAGCAGCTGCTTGAAAAACCGCTTGGCCAGGGACGCCTTTTTGGCTTCTTCCAGTTTATTTTTGCCGTCCGCGGCAAGCCTATCCTCCGCGGCCTGTACGGTAAGCCCCTCCGGTGAACTGTTCGCCCATTCGAATACGCTTTCTGCGGTTTCGAGATAATGTTTCAAGCCCGCTTCCTCCGTTTCCCGTCCGGCGGTGAAAAAAAAGACCGCCGGCAGATCAATGACCTGCCAAAGGTCTTGCTTCCGTAAAGCCCGGTGCCAGTTGAATCTCTTCAACGGCTGTTGACAGCCGGGTAGGCTCCCCGTGGGGAACCGTCAAGCTACTCCCGCTTTGTAAATCCATTGTACACAGCCGGCGGATATGTGTCAAGCAACCGACCCGGCGGGTTGCCGTGGCGGATTTCAAATATTGTTTTAAATATTTTATAATACATTTAATATAAAAAAGGCGCTTATTTCTCCAATTTGAAATATCAGATATGGCTTGCATGGTAAAATAAATTGTGTTTTCCCGCGTCTGCACACAGTGAAGGAGGAGCGACATGGACGTTAACGCATGCCTGGCCGAACTTGTCAAAAACCTCGCGCCGGTTCTCGATGAATTCAAGTTCAAGCCCGTTTATCCCGAGGGCGTCAAGAAGGGCGAATTCCCCGCGGCCGTGCAGGGGGGCAAGATTTCCGTCGACTTCTCCGGCGAGGCGGGCACCGTCCGCCTCGAGTATTTCAACGACAGGGTCGCCCTGCTTTATTCCGAGAACGAGGGCGAGCAGACCGGCCTTAAAAAACTCAGCGAAACCCTGCTCGAATGCGAGCATGCCACGGAAAAGGAACTTAAAAGCAAAGCCAATGAACTCGGCGAAACCCTCGGCGAGCGCGTCGGCAAAAAGAAAAGAAACCCGCAGGCGGCAAAACTCCAGCAGCCGGTTTCCAAAGCGGCTGCGAAAAGCGGCGCGCTTTCGTACGACGCGAACACCCTGGGCAGCCGTTTCACCGTCGCTTATCCGGAACTCAGGGCCGAGTACAAGGCCAACGTCGAGCAATACGGCGAGTTTCTCCCCGAGGAGTTTTTCAAGCTTCACGGCAACGCCGTCGTGCACGCGATTATCCGCGAGAACGACAAGCAGAAGATGACCAAACTGTTCAAACTCCTCAACGAGATTTACGAGGACGGCACCAACGAGGCGCAAAGCATTATCGCGGTGACGATACTCGGCTCGCTTGGCAACGACCAGCAGCTCATCGCGCGGTGCCTGGACTATATGTGCGAAGATATGAAGGCGCCCGTCATCTATATCAACAAATACCTGGCCAGCCGCGGCGGTAAAAGCGCGAGGATGCGCCTGGAGAATCCGCCCCCCTACAAGCCCAAAAAACCCAAACGAAAAAACCCGATCACCAACGCCCTGGGCATGTAGCGGCCTCACCGGCAGAATAAAGCAAAAGGGGAGTCCTTTTTGGATAACGATACAAAGAACGGCAGGCCTTTCGACGGCGACGGTATGGATACCTCTGTCGACGAAGTCTACGACGCGACAAAAATCAAGGTCCTCAAAGGCCTGGAAGCGGTGCGCAAAAGGCCCGGCATGTATATCGGCTCGACGGGTCCGCGCGGGCTGCACCACCTTGTTTATGAAATCGTCGACAATTCCATCGACGAATCCCTGGCGGGCTACTGTTCGGAGATTGAGGTGAAGATCGAACCGGACAACGTCATCTCGGTGCGCGACAACGGCAGGGGAATCCCCGTGGGCATCAACGAGCAAACGGGCCTCCCTTCCGTTACAGTGGTGCTGACGGTGCTGCACGCCGGCGGCAAGTTTGACGGCGCAGGCGGATATAAAGTTGCCGGCGGCCTGCACGGGGTTGGTTCCTCGGTCGTCAACGCGCTGTCCGAGTGGCTCGAGGTCGACGTTTTCATCGACGGCAAGGTGTACCATCAGCGTTTTGAACGCGGCGAGATTAAAAGCGAACTGACCGTCACCGGCGAAACGCAAGAGCACGGCACGCTCATACGGTTTAAACCCGACGCGCAGATTTTTACCGAAACGGTCGAGTTCGAGTACGAAACGCTTGAACGCCATCTTCGCGAATGCGCCTTTCTCAACGCCGGGCTGGCCATATCCTTTGCCGACCTGCGCGAAAACAGCGAGAACGAGAAGCAGGTTTTCTGCTACGAGGGCGGCATCGCGAGTTTCACCGAGTACCTCACCAAAAGCAGGGGTCTGACGCCCCTGCACGATAAACCGATCCACTTCCGCGCCGCCGGTGCCGGCCGCGAAGTCGAAATCGCCATGCTTTACAACGACTCCTATACCGAACTGCTGCTCTCGTTTGCCAACAACGTCCATACCATCGACGGCGGCACGCACGAGGACGGTTTTAAAAGTTCGCTGACGCGCGTGTTCAACAACTACGGCCGCAAGACCGGCAAACTCAAAGAAGGAGACAAAAACCTTTCGGGCGACGATGTGCGCGAGGGGCTGACCGCCGTGATCAGCGTCAAACTCACCGATGCGCAGTTTGAGGGCCAGACCAAAGGCAAACTCGGCAACACCGACATCGGCCAGCTGGTGTCGCAGACCCTTTACGAAAAACTGATGACCTTTTTTGAGGAGAACCCTTCGGTCGCGGGCACGGTGTTTTCCAAGAGCCTTGACGCCTCGCGCGCGCGCGAAGCGGCCCGCAAAGCCCGGGACCTCGCCCGCAGGAAGTCGGCCCTCGAGAACAACTCCCTGCCGGGCAAACTGGCGGATTGCCTGGAAAGGGACCCGGAAAAAACCGAACTGTACATCGTCGAGGGCGACTCGGCCGGCGGTTCCGCCAAGGCTGGCAGGGACAGAAGGTACCAGGCCATCCTGCCGCTGTGGGGCAAGATGCTCAACGTCGAAAAAGCCCGCCTCGACAAGGTTATGAGCAACGAAAAACTCATGCCCGTCGTGACGGCGCTGGGCACCAACATCGGCGAGGAGTTTGACCTGAGCCGCCTGCGTTACGGCAAGGTCGTCATTATGGCCGACGCCGATGTCGACGGCGCCCATATTAGAACACTGCTGCTGACCTTCTTTTTCCGCCACATGCGGCCGCTGATTGACGACAACCGCATTTATATCGCCCAGCCCCCGCTTTATAGGGTCAGCAAAGGCAAGAAGCACCTGTATGCCTTTTCCGATGAGGAGCGCGACGCCGCTGTCGAGGAACTCGGCGGCAACTGCGATATCCAGCGCTACAAAGGCCTCGGCGAAATGGACGCCGAGCAGCTGTGGGAAACGACCATGGACCCGGAGTTCCGCACGATGCTGCGCGTCAACATGGAAGACGCGGTCCGCGCGGACGAGACTTTCTCGATTCTGATGGGCGACAAGGTCGAACCGCGCCGCGAATTCATTGAGAAAAACGCCAAATATGTCCGGAATCTCGACGTGTGACAAACGCCGCGCCGTCATAAAATCCGGTTTGGGGAGCAGACAACATGGGCTTTGACAATCAGGGATACGAAAACCAGAAAATTATCGATGTCGAGATTAACAAGGAAATGCGGAAGTCTTTCCTCGATTATTCCATGTCGGTGATTGTCGCGCGCGCGCTGCCCGATGTGCGCGACGGGCTGAAACCCGTCCACCGCAGGATTCTCTACACCATGTTTGAGAACTCCCTGACGCCCGACAAGGCTTACCGCAAATGCGCGGATACCGTCGGGTCTGTCCTGGGACGTTACCATCCGCACGGCGACGCTTCCGTCTACGACGCCATGGTGCGCCTGGCGCAGGATTTCTCCATGCGCTATATGCTCGTCGACGGCCACGGCAACTTCGGCTCGGTCGACGGGGATCCGCCCGCCGCCTACCGTTATACCGAGTCGAGAATGAGCAGGATCGCCATGGAAATGCTCACCGACATCGACAAGGAAACGGTCGATTTCATCCCCAACTACGACGACCGGCTCAAGGAACCCCTGGTGCTGCCGTCCCGTTTCCCGAACCTTCTTGTCAACGGCTCGACGGGTATCGCCGTCGGCATGGCAACCAACATCCCGCCGCACAATCTGCGCGAGGTAACCGGCGCCATTCGCTGCCTGATCGAAAACCCCGATGCCGGCCTTGACGAATTAATGCAGCATATCAAAGGCCCCGATTTCCCGACAGCCGGCGTCATCATGGGCAAATCCGGCATCCGCGCCGCCTACGGCACCGGCAAGGGCAAGATTACCGTGCGCGCCAAAGCCGAGATTGTCGAGGCGAAGAACGGCCGTTTTTCCATCAACGTGTCGGAACTGCCGTATATGGTCAACAAAGCGCGGCTGATTGAAAGCATTGCGGAACTGGTCAAAGACAAACGCATCGAAGGCATCGCCGACGTTAACGACTATTCTTCGCGCGAGGGCATGAAGATTGTCATCGACCTCAAACGCGACGCCAATCCCCAGGTTGTGCTCAACCGCCTGTATTCTTTTACCCAGCTGCAAAGCACGTTCGGCATCATTCTGCTCGCGCTTGTCAACGGCGAGCCGAAGGTCCTCACGCTCAAACAGGTGCTGGAGCATTATATCGCCTACCAGCGGGATATCGTCCGCCGCAGGACCGAATTCGACCTCGCCAAAGCGCGCGAACGCGCCCATATTCTCGACGCGCTGATGAAGGCGCTCGAGTTCATCGACGAGGTCATCGCCATCCTTAAAGCCGCCAAGAGCATCCCCGACGGCAAAACCGCCCTCATGGAACGCTTCGCCTTTGACGAGGTGCAGGCTAACGCCATCGTTCAGATGCGGCTCGGCCAGCTGACGGGCCTTGAAAGGTCGAAAATCGAGGACGAGATCAAGGCGCTGAAAATCAAAATCGAGGAGTTCCTCTCCATTCTCGCCGACGAGGGCAAAATGCTCGCCATCGTCAAAGACGAGTGCTGCGCTATCGCCGATAAGTTCGGCGACGACAGGCGCACCGAAATCACCAACGTCGACGGGGAGGTCGATATCGAAGACCTTATCGCCAACGATCCCTGCGTCATTACCATGACCTCGCGCGGTTATATCAAACGCCTGCCGACGGACACCTACCGCCTGCAGAAAAGGGGCGGCCGCGGCGTGACAGGCATCACCCAGCGCGAAGAAGATATGGTGCAGACGATGTTCAGCTGCCTGGCGCACGACCCGATCATGTTCTTTACCACCCGCGGCAGAGCCTACCGCATCAAATCGTACGAGATTCAGGAAAGTTCCAGAATTTCCAAAGGCACGAACATCGTCAACATCCTGCCGCTCGAGCCCGAGGAGAAGGTCTCGGCCATGATCAAGGTGCCGCAGGCGCCCGAAGGCGCCTATCTGTGCATGGTGACGCGCAAAGGCGTTATCAAGCGCACCGCCATCGACGCATATAAAAATATCCGAAAGAACGGTATTTTCGCCATTAACCTCGACGAGGGCGACGAACTCGTCTGGGTCAAACTGACCGGCGGGAAGGACGACCTGCTCATCTCCACGAGGAAAGGCATGTGCATCCGCTTCAGCGAGCGCGACGCGCGGCCCATCGGCAGGACCGCCAGGGGCGTGCGCGCCATCCGCCTGGCCGAGGGTGACGAAGTCGTCGGCATGGACGTGCTTGACGAGACGAAAAAAGTGCTGACGCTCAGCGAAACCGGCTTCGGCCGCCGCAGCAGCTGCTGTGACTACCGCACACAGTCCAGGGGCGGCAAAGGCGTCATCAACTATAAGACAAAAACATACGGCGACGTCGCGGCGAGCATTCTCGCCGGCGACGGGGACGACCTGATTCTCGTCGCGTCCAACGGCGTCGTTCTGCGCACACCCGCGTCCGATATCCGCGTCTGCGCGCGGCCTTCCAAGGGCGTCAAAGTCATGCGGCTCGGCGAAGATGTCAAACTGGTTTCGGTGGCTTTGGCAGAAAGCGAACCCTTCGGCCCGGGCGAAAACGGGGATTTCGGCCCCGCGGAAGACGGCGGAACGGCCGGCGATGACGTTTTTAATTCAGCCGAAACGGAGGATTCCGGCGCTGCCGAAAACGAAGAATTCGGCCCCGATGACAGCGGCGAACCTTCCGAAAATGGTGAATAATCCTAAAAAAAACACATAAAATTCATCATTATTGCCATTGTAAATGCCGCATCCTTTTGATAATATGTCATTACTTCACAAATTCCCGGGAAAAAGGAGCCTATCCGATGAATATTGCGCTGATTGCGCACGACTCTAAAAAAGAATTGATGACGCAGTTCTGCATCGCCTACTGCGGTGTTCTCAGCAGGCATAATCTATGCGCGACGGGCATCACGGGCAAACTTGTCGCCGAGGCGACAGGCCTTCGCATCGAGCGTTATATGAGCGGCCCGCAGGGCGGCGACCAGCAGATCGCTTCCAGAATCGCCTGCAACGAAATTGACCTGCTGCTGTTTTTCAGGGACCCGCTCGAACGCAAACCGCACGAACCCGATGAAGCGTCCCTGCTTCGCCTGTGCGACGTCCACAACATTCCCGTCGCGACGAATATCGCCACGGCGGAGGCGCTCATCCACTCCCTCGAGCGCGGCGACCTCGACTGGCGCGATATCGTCAATCCGAAAAAATAGTGAGGAATTGCCCATGGCGCTGATTACCCCCGCTGTCAAGGGAACGAAAGACATCCTGCCTTCCCGAAGCGGCGCCGTCAGGTTTTTGGAAACTCTGCTGCTTGAACTGGCGGCGGGTTTTGGTTTTAAGGAGATTCGCACCCCCGTCTTCGAGTACACCGAACTGTTCACCCGCGGGGTGGGCGAGACCACCGACGTCGTCACCAAGGAAATGTACACCTTTGACGACAAAGGCGGACGCTCGCTGACGCTCAAACCGGAGGGTACAGCCGGCGCGGTGCGCGCTTTCCTCGAACACGGCCTTTTTAACGAAACGCTGCCGCAGAAGGTCAGCTATGTCACCTCCTGTTACCGCTATGAAAAGCCGCAGGCGGGCCGTTACAGGGAGTTCAACCAGTTCGGCGTCGAGTGCCTCGGCGCAGCCGCGCCCGCGGCGGACGCCGAGATGATCTCGCTGGCGCAGAGCGTCTTCGACTTTCTCGGCATCAGCCGCATCAGACTGGAGCTCAACTCCATCGGCTGCCCGTCATGCCGCAAACAATACACGGCGGCTCTGCTGGCTTATTTCGGCTCCAAAACGAGCGAATTGTGTTCTTCCTGCGGCGAACGCCTCGGCAAAAATCCGATGCGCATCCTCGACTGCAAGAGTCCCGTCTGCTCGGCTGTCGCGTTGCAAGCGCCCGTGATGCTCGACTACCTGTGCGGCGAATGCCGCGAACATTTTGAGGGCGTTCGGCGTTACCTTGAAGCGATGGACATCGCCTACACGGTCAATCCCCGTATTGTCCGGGGCCTCGACTATTACACTCGCACGGTCTTCGAGTTCGTCTCCGGGGAAATCGGCGCCCAGGGCACCGTATGCGGTGGCGGCCGCTACGACGGCCTCGTGGAGGAACTCGGCGGGCCCTCGATGCCCTCGCTCGGCTTTGCGATGGGGCTCGAAAGACTGATGCTGGTGCTCGATAAACAAAATATTCGCCTCCCGTCCCCCGGCGGCTGCGCGGTGTATATCGCCTCTGTCGGCGGGGAAGCGTCGCTGAAAGCGGCGCAGACGGCTTATTCCCTGCGCGCGCAGGGAATCGCCGCGGAGTTTGACCTCGCAGGGCGCTCGCTGAAAGCGCAGATGAAATACGCCGGCAAAATCGGCGCCGCCTATACCGCCGTCATCGGCGAGGAAGAACTCAAAACCGGCTCGGCCGCCCTGAAGCGTATGGCCGACGGCTTTGAGATCCCGGTCGCGCTCGGCGATTTTGCACAGAAACTTTCCCTTTTGCTTGCGGACGACGCGCTCAGCGGCGCCGCGCAGGCAGTCGCCGCTTTCGGGCCGGGCCAAGGGGACCCCCGCGTGATATTCAAGGCATTTTCGGGCGAAGAAACACATTGATAAAGCCGGTGCCGCCCAACACGGCGCCGTTTTGAACTGAGGGCTGTGACGGGCCCGGCAGCGGAAGGTGAAAAAATGGATCTCATGTCCGGATGGAAACGCACGGATTACTGCGGCTGCCTGCGCGCGGCCGATATCGGCCGCGAGGTGACGGTGGCGGGCTGGGTGCAGCGCCAGCGCGACCTCGGCTCGCTGATATTCGTCGACCTGCGCGACCGTGAAGGCATCATCCAGCTGGCTTTCGGCGAAACGTCGCCCAGGCAGGCGTTCGAAAAAGCCGCCGGCGTCAAGAGCGAATACGTGCTCATGGCGCGGGGGACGGTGCGCGAACGCTCGTCGAAAAACGCGGCCCTGCCGACAGGGGATATCGAAATCGACGTTTCCGAGCTCAAGGTGCTCGCCGAAAGCGAGACGCCGCCCTTCGATATTTTGGCGGACAGCAAAACCGCGGAGCTGACGCGCCTGCAATACCGCTATCTGGACCTGCGCCGCCCCGATTTGCAGAAAAACATCCTTTTGCGCCATAAAATCAGCAAGATTACGCGCGACTATTTCGACGAAAACGGCTTTGTCGAAATCGAAACGCCGATTCTGATCCGTTCCACCCCGGAAGGCGCGCGCGACTACCTTGTCCCCAGCCGCCTGCACAAAGGCAGTTTCTACGCCCTGCCGCAATCGCCGCAGCTGTATAAGCAGCTGTCCATGGTGGCGGGTTTTGACCGCTATATGCAGATAGCCCGCTGTTTTCGGGACGAAGACCTGCGCGCCGACCGTCAGCCGGAGTTCACGCAAATCGACCTGGAAATGTCCTTTGTCGACATGGAAGATATTTTCGCCATGATCGAGGGCTATATCAAGCGCGTTTTTTCCGAGGTCATCGGAGTAGAGGTGGCGACGCCCATCCGGCGGCTGACCTACGGCGAGGCGATGGAACTTTACGGCTGCGACAAACCCGATACCCGCTACGGGATGGAGATTTTCGACATCGGCGACATCGCCGCGGGCAGCGCCTTTACGGTTTTTTCCGGTGCGGCAGCCGTTAAGGGCATCACCGCGAAAAACGCCTTCGGCTCCCTGACGCGCAAAGAAATCGACAAACTGACCGAATACGTCCGCGGCGTGGGCGCTAAAGGGCTCGCGTTTATCCGCATCGCCGAGGACGGCGCCGTTTCCTCTTCCTTCGGCAAGTTCTCCGGCGAACAGGAGGTCGCGCGCATCATCGAGCGCGCCGGCGCGGGTCCGGGCGATGTCGTCCTGCTTATCGCAGACGCAAAGAAATCCCTTGCGCTTTCCGCTACGGGCGCGCTGAGGATCGAAACAGCTAAAAAACTCGGTATCATTCCCAAAGAACGTTTCGATTTTCTCTGGATTACCGATTTCCCGTTTTTTGATTATGACGAGGAACTCGGCGAATACGTCGCCATGCACCATCCTTTCACTTCGCCTTCCGACGACAGCCTGGCGTTTCTCGAGACCGACAAAGCGGCCGTCAAAGCCAAGGCATACGACCTGGTACTCAACGGGATCGAACTCAGCAGCGGCTCCATCCGCATTACGAACCCTGAACTCCAGCAGCGGATATTCAGCCTGCTGGGCCTGACGGAAGAAAAGGCGACGGCGAAATTCGGCTATCTTCTCGAAGCGTTCAAATACGGTCCGCCGCCCCACGGCGGCATGGCACTCGGCCTCGACCGCCTCGTGATGCAGATGCTCGGCTGCGAAAGTCTGCGCGACGTCGTCGCGTTCCCGAAGGTGCAGAACGCCTCGGAACCGATGACCAAGTGTCCCGCCCGCGTCGACGGCAAACAGCTTGAAGAACTCGGGCTGGCACTCCTGCCCGCCGCGCAGGAAGAAGAGCCGCAGTAAAACGCAACCGGGCTGTTCCGAGCGGCCGCGCCGGAGACTTTCCACGATGAAAAACGCGTACAGGAGCTTTCTGTACGCGTTTTTTTCGGTTGATTAGGCGGTTTACGGCTGCGCCGCGGGCGTTATCACGGTTTTTGCCTCGTTGCTTTTCGGCACAAAACCGATATAGGACTTGCCGGGGTTGAGCGTCAGAGGTTTCCCGGCCGGGTCGAACATTTTCAGCATATCGCCGGGACCGCCTTTTTTCCAGGTAAGCGGCTCATAGGTTCCGTTAACGGCGTAAAAACCCGTCCCGCCCGTCAGATTCATATCGATGCAGCCGGCCCTGTCGCCCATCGGCTTGACGGGGCAATACAGCACGATGACATTTTTCACTTCCATCTGCTTGCCGCCGTCCTGGGCCATCGGTTTTTTGTTGAGATAGTTGAAATAGGTCTGCGTTTCGCCGTCATAACGGAACTCATGGCGGTAAGAATCTGAAAAAACAAACGAGGCGCTTTCGCAGCCGAGCGTAAAAGAGAGCGGTGCTTCTTCCTCGGCGAAGAGGAAGGGGCTTTCGTAGCCGGGGTTCATCCGGGTCCTGAATTTTTTTGCTTCGATCGCGTCGACGATGCTTTCGCCGGTCGTATAACCCGTATGCTCTATGGCGACGCCGCGCGACCTGTCGCGGAAGAAGTAGCGGCCGGCATCCGCCGTGCCGTCGACGTGGTCGACGTTTCTCTTTTTCATCGCGTCATAAGCGTAGATACTGCCGCCCCAATGGAAGAAAATCGCGTCAAGCCCCTCGGCAATCTCCACAAAATCATGCCTGGCGCTGCGCATCGAGCCGACTTTCGGGATTTGGGCCCAGTCGGCATAAAGCCAGAGCATGCGCGTAATACCGCCTTCCACCATGCCCTCGACAACGATGTCCGGCGAACACAAACCCCACTGCGGCCGGGCGGGCGGAGCGTTGTTGATGACCACCGCGACGGGCCTTTTACCCACAGCCGCTTCGTTCATCCCGTAAAAGCCGGTCAGCGGGTTCATGTATCCGCGGGGAGGCGCCGTGGTTTCTTCGACGGTCGTTTGACCGGCCGTTGAACCGGTGGTTTCGCCGTTTTCTTTGCCGCAGCCGGCTGCGGACAGGCCGCCTGCCGCGATGACCGACGCCAGGAGCAAGGCCGCGCCGCGGCGCAGGAAGCGGGAGAAAAGGGGTTTGGAATTCATCGCTGCTACCTCTCGTTGCGTTTATTGTGTTGTTGTCAATTATATACCCGCGCGCCGCCGCCGCACAAGTGCGCGGGGCTGCGTTTTGATGCTTTTTTGCCTGCGCGGGCCGGGTCCGCGCGCCGGCCGGATTATCTGTTTTTCCTATTGACGCGTTTGCTTTCGCGGCTTTATAATGATAGCAATTTATCGTTTTGCCGGCGCAGGCCAGGCACCGGCAAAAGCGCGGATGTTATGAAAAAACAGGAGGTAACAAAATGGCCAGAGTGTACAATTTTTCAGCCGGTCCATCCATGCTGCCCGAAAGCGTGCTCAACAGGGCGGCCGCCGAGATGCTCGATTACAAGGGCAGCGGCCAGTCGGTCATGGAGATGTCTCACCGATCAAAAGTCTACGAAGAAATCATTTTCGGCGCCAACTCGCTGTTCCGCGAGATCCTCTCGGTGCCCGACAACTACAAAATCCTCTTTCTGCAAGGCGGCG
>ENA-UOWE01002748-UOWE01002748.1-activated-sludge-metagenome-genome-assembly--contig:-NODE-2748-length-18958-cov-6.812305_pt1 | contig 18958 bp, 17 predicted proteins | sample MGYA00249841_ERZ761562 | MGnify/ENA primary metagenome ERZ761562 (study PRJEB28883, sample SAMN05720200) | activated sludge metagenome | isolation source: Anaerobic digester | place: Japan... | reverse complement strand
GCGGTTCGTCGGTCATGCCAGCGGGGGCGTATGCCGCCGTGCGGGTCTGGGTCGAGGCTCCGCGTGCGCTGCGGCTGGCTCGCGGGTTGGCCCGTGACGGCGAGGCCTACGCCCCGCACTGGCAGCGGTGGGCCGATCAGGAGGCCGCGATCTTCGCTGCGGATCGCACGAGGGACCGGGCGGACCTGATCATCCAGACCGGAGACCCCAATGAGATCGGGCAAGCACACCAAGCCGGGGACTGACCCACCGGACAGCGCGGATCAGCCCCGAGGAGACTGCCGCGAGTGGATGAGGTCGGCGAGGCGGACACCTTCGCTCTGTCCCAGTTCACCGTCCGCGCGCTGCACCGCCATGACCGCCAAGGAGTCTCCCTCGACCAGGTCCATGACCGCCCAGGCATCGCCCTCAGGGAAACGCACACCGACGATCTCGTCCCACGGCACGGTCTGGCTGAGGAAGAGGTTGCGGACATAGAGCCCCTCGGGCCGAGCCCGCGCCTCGATCGCGGCATAGCGCCAGAGGAAGGCCGCCAGTCCAAGCCCAAGGAGGAAGAGCAACACCCGATCCCCGACGGCCCAGGCACTCATGAGCAAGCCGATGGCTCCGAAGAGCACCAGCGCAGCCGTCGCCAGACCCAACGCCATCGCCCGGCCCCGCCGCGACCGGAAGGGCGCATCGAGCGCCGGGGTCAGATCCGGCATGCCGCGATGTCCGTCACCAGGATGGCCCGGGCACCGAGTTCATAGAGCTCGTCCATGACCCGGTTCATCGACGTCCGCGGCACCATCGCCCGGACCGCCGTCCACTCCGGATCGGCCAAGGGTGAGATGGTCGGCGACTCCAAGCCGGGCGTCACCTCGCAGGCCCGCTCGACGAGCGCCACCGGGCAGTCGTAGTCGAGCATCACATACGTCCGCGCCGTCGTGACCCCGAGAAGGCGCCGCCTCATCACCTCGACCCCGTTGGTCGGGTCCGCGGCCGTGTTGCGGATGAGCACCGCCTCGCTGCGCAGGATCGGCTCACCGAAGACCTCCAGCCCTTGGCTGCGCAGCGTCGCCCCCGTCTCCACGACGTCGGCAATGACATCCGCGACGCCCAACGTGATCGCTGTCTCCACCGCGCCATCCAACCGCACCACATCGGCGGACACTCCGTGGTCGGCGAGGTGCTTCTCGACCAGGCCGGGATAGGAGGTCGCGACTCGGCGACCAGCGATCTCGGCGACGCTCGACGCCGTGCCCGGCTTCGCGGCATACCGGAAGGTCGATCCGCCGAAGCCGAGCGACATCACCTCGACGGCCGAACTCGCCGAGTCCAACAACAGGTCCCGACCCGTGATGCCACAGTCGACCGTGCCGGAACCGACATACACGGCGATGTCCCGCGGGCGCAGGTAGAAGAGTTCGACCCCGTTGGCCTCGTCCGTGACGATGAGTTCCTTGGGGTCGCGACGGATGCGATAGCCGGCCTCACGCAGCATCTCGGCGGCGGAGTCGGACAGGGACCCCTTGTTGGGGACGGCAATGCGCAGCATGGTTTCGGTGCTCTCAGAGGTGGGCGTAGACGTCGTCGGGCGTGAGCCCCTTGGCGACCATGAGGACCTGCAGGTGGTAGATCAACTGGCTGATCTCCTCCGCGGTCTCGGCATCGGATTGGTACTCGGCCGCCATCCACACCTCGGCAGCCTCTTCCACGATCTTCTTGCCGATCGCATGGACGCCGGCGTCGAGGGCCTTGACGGTGCCCGACCCCTCGGGGCGGGTCACCGCCTTCTGCGACAACTCGGCATACAAGGACTCGAACGACTTCACGACCCCAAGGGTACGGGGGCGAGACATCGCGCCTCGCCCCCGTCCATGGCCGGGACACCAACCCGGCGTATGCCGTCCGCTCACCTCAGCGGCTGGGCGCCCCTTCGCGATGGGGCTAGGCCTCCAGATCCGCCGGCGTCGCCTTCTCTGCCCGGGTGACCTTGACCCACTGCGTGAAGCCGTAGAGGACGAAGAGCCCGTAGAAGATGTACATGACCGAGGTCGGGACATAGCCGGTGGCGAATCCGAGGGGCACACCGATGAGGTCAACGCCGATCCACGCGAGCCAGAACTCGTTCCAGCCCCGCGCCATCGCGTAGGTCGCGATGATCGAGCCGACGAAGATCCAGGCGTCAGCCCAGTAGAACCACCACTGCGGCTGCCAATAGGGGTTGGGAGCGGCGTTCCAGAGGGCGAGGAAGACCTGGTGCACGATCACGGTGCCGACCAACCAGCCACCGACCATGAGCATGCGCTCCTTGGCGGTCGCCCAGCGCGGGTTGATCGCAGGAGCGGAGGACTCGGCACCGCGGGACCGGCGGATCTGGTTCCAGCGCCACCAGCCGTAGATGCTCGTGATGATGAAGAAGACCTGACGCCCCGCCTGCCCGAAGAGCGGGATCCGCTCGTCAGCCGCGAAGAGGGCACCGAGGTAGACGAAGAAGAGCATGATGTTGGCGCAGATGCCGACCGGCCAGGCCCAGACCCAGCGCTTCATGCCCAAGTAGGCCGAGCAGACGCCGATGAGGACGCCGATGAGCTCGAGCCAGTGGAGTTGGTATTTCCCGATCGGGATCGCAGCATCGATGAGCTGCTGGAAGAAGTTGCTGTCGGCGCTGGTCGCCGCGGCCACGCCGTTGAGCGTGTGGAGCACTGCATTCATGGTGTTCGTCCTTGGAGTTCGGATTGCACGGACGAACTCCGGGGATGTTGCACCGCAACGGGATTCGCTGCCGACGATGCCAACCCGCGATCGAAACCACGAGGTGCGCACACGGCATACCCGTTGAAGCACGTGCTGCCTACCATCCGGACTCTCACCGTCGGTCCCGGAGTTTCACCGGGTCAACCGCTGGCTGGCTGCGAGCGGGTCGTGGACTGTCACCACCGGTTCGGAATTGCACCGACCCCGGAGCACGTGAGGTCAGTATGCAACAACCGAGGCGTATGCCGTGGGGCCGTCCGTGTGGGTCGCGTCACCCGAGCACCCCTCGGGCGGTCGAAATCGAGATGCCCCGCCGGGCCGCCCTGTGCTGTGCTGACCCGGTGAACTCACCGACCGAGGACGAGTTCCGAGCCCTCGCGCGCTCGGCGCCGTGGCTGTTCACCACCCTGCACTTCACCCATCGACGTCGCGATGGTCGCGGCGCCACGCAAGCCTGGCTCTCGCGTCCCGGTCGCCTTCGGGTGCGTCTGGCGGATGGCCGCGAGCACGTCCAACTCAGCACTCCGTGGAACAACGGTCGGATCATCCGCGATGGTCGCGAGTTCGAGGACATCAGACCGTGGGCGCAACAGTTCAACCCCACGTGGCGGCCGGACGGGCTCGTGGCCGAACGCCCCGCCGACCCGCGGCTCGACGCCGATGACCCGATCTGGGGGTCCTACGACTGGGTGGCCATGCTCGATCCCGAGGAGTTGTCACACCACACGCATGTCACCGACCTGGCCACCACCTCTCGCGAGGGCCGGGAGACGTGGTGGGCGGAGGTCGCGGCCGACGATGGCTACCAGCCGCGGTGCGGGTGCTGCCCCCTGCTCTGGGGCGCGATCTCCGAGCGCGACGAAGGCGCGGCAGGAGGTCCCACGTGGATCCACCACCATCCCGACGTGGACTACCCGACAGCTTGGCTGATCGGCCTCGACCGGCAGACCGGCATCGTCGTGGACTGCACGCCGATCGGCGGCGACCGCCCGGACTCCGGCTTCATCGTGACCATCCACGAGGTCGACGACCCAATGCCGGACGCGCTGTTCGTGGGGTGAGCTGCGCTGCAGCTCAGTCGTAGGCCCTCAGTGGTGTCGATCGTGTCGATCGTGTCGGTGTCCTGCGGCCAGCGCACGCAGCTCGTCCACGGCAGCGGCGGCCGACTCGGCTCCGTAGACCGCCGAGCCAGCGACGAAGACGTCGGCGCCGGCCTCGGCGCACTCCTCGATCGTGCGGGCCGACACTCCCCCGTCGACCTGGATCCAGATCTCCCCGCCTCGGCGACGGATGGCCTCACGGACCTGGCGCACCTTGGGCATCTGGTCGGCCATGAACGACTGCCCGCCGAAGCCCGGCTCGACGGTCATCACCAGGACCATGTCGACCTCGTCCAGCAACTCCTCGTAGGCCGCGAAGGGCGTGCCCGGCTTGAGCGCGAAGGCCGCCCGCGCCCCGGCCCCTCGGATGTCGCGCGCCAGACGGACCGGATCGGCCGCGGCCTCGATGTGGAAGGTGACTGACTGGGCACCCGCCTCCGCATAGGGCGGCGCCCAGCGGTCGGGGTCGTCGATCATCAGGTGGCAGTCGATCGGGACCGGGCTGACCTTGAGCAGGGACTCGACGATCGGGAGCCCGAGCGTCAGGTTGGGCACGAAATGGTTGTCCATGACATCGACATGGGCCCAGTCAGCGTTCGCGATGGCCTGCAACTCGGACTCGAGGTTGGCGAAGTCGGCGGAGAGGATCGAGGGCGAGATCTGCACGGGCGTCAGCCTAATCGGCGAGGGATCGCCGCCTCAGCAGGGCGAAGAACATCCCGTCGGTGCCATGACGATGGGGCCACAACTGCACGAACGGACCGTCCCCCAGGTCGGCCAGTCCCTCCCCCGACGCGTCTCTGAAGAAGGGTCGGGCGTCGACGATCTCCACGTCGTCGCGCTTCTTGAGGACATCACGCACCACGAAGGTCGTCTCCGCCAAGTGAGGGCTGCAGGTCGCATAGCCGATCACCCCACCGGGCACGGTCGCATCGATGGCACTACGGAGCAGATCGCGTTGGAGGGGACCGAGCGTGGCCAGGTCGGAGGGTTGGCGGCGCCACCGGGCCTCGGGTCGCCGACGCAGGGCGCCGAGCCCTGTGCAGGGGGCATCCACCAAGACGCGGGTGTATGCCGTGGGCTCCTCCTCACCGATCGTCCGTCCATCCCCGGTGCGCACCTCCACACCCGGAAGGGCCCGCAGGGTCTGGCGGACCAACTCGGCGCGGTGGTCAGAGACCTCGTTGGCGACGAACGGGATGCCCCGCTGCTCGGCGATCGCGGCGAGGACGCCGCTCTTGCCTCCGGGTCCGGCGCACAGGTCAAGCCAGCACTCCGGCCCCGTGACGGAGTCATCGACCGGGACCTCCGCAAGCGCGAGCGCAAGAAGTTGGGAGCCCTCGTCCTGAGCGGCCGCACGACCATCCCGCACCGCCGGGACGGCACCCGGGTCGCCCCCCTGGAGGACAGCACCGATCGGCGAGGTCGTGCTCCTGGCCGCGTCGGCACTGTCGACGAGCTCGTCGACCGTGGCAAGCCCGGGACGTGCCACGAGGGCGACCTTCGGGGGGTCGTTGTCGACAGTGAGCAGAGATGTGACTTCGTTCTCGATCGAGCTGGCATCGGCCAGACCGCTGGCGAGGAGTGCCCCTCTGAAGGCCGTGACGATCCAGTCCGGATGCGAGTGTTCCAAGGCCAGGGCCGGGACTCCCCCACCCTCCGGTCGGACTCGCTCGAGCCACGTCTCGCGATCCGCCTCGCTCACTCGCCGAAGGACCGCGTTGACGAAGCCACCCGACCCCTGCGACACGACGGCTCGCGCCAAGCCGACGGTCTGGTCAAGGGCGGCGTGGTCGGGCACCCGCATGCCGAGCAGTTGGTGCACCCCCAGCCTGAGGACGTCCAGCGCACGGTCATCGATCGCGGACACCGGACGATCGGCAGCACGGGCGATGACCGCGTCATAGAAGGACCTGTGGCGCAGCGTGCCGAACGCCAACTCCGTCGTGAAGGCGGCATCCCGGCCCTGCAGGTGTGACCGCTTGAGCAGTCGTGGCAACTCCAGGTTGGCGTAGGCACCGTCAGCGACCGCCCGCAACAGGTGGAAGGCGGCCGCTCTGGTGGGTTCAGCCCGCCGCGTCCGCTCCGCAGGCGGGGTTGCCGAGCGCGGGCGAGGACCACGACCCGGCTCTCGACCTCGGCCCGGATCACGGCCAGGCCCCGGTCGTGCCCCACGTGGCTCACCCACCGAGGCCCTCGCCCACGTCGATTCGTGCACCGCGGGCCCAGTCGGCGGCAGCCATCGCGCGTTTCCCCGGCGGCTGAACGGTGCCAAGGAGCACCGGCCCGGTCCCGGTGCCCACGATGACCGACTTCTTGTCGGCGAGCAGCGCCCCGGCAGGCAGGGAGGGCTGATCGAGACCCACCGGATCGACAGGCCCCAGCCCGAGTCGCTCGCCACGAAACGTGGTCCACGCTCCCGGCTCGGGCGTGCACCCACGAATGTGGCGGTCCAAGGCGAGGGCTGGACGGGTCCAGTCGACCTCGGCCTCGGTCACGCTGAGTTTCGGGGCGAGCGAAACCCCTTCCGACGGCTGCTCGCGAGCCTCCAGCGACCCGTCCGCGATCCCGTCCATCGTCGCGACGAGGAGTCCCGCCCCGGCATCGGCCAGGCGCGCGAGCAGGTCACCCGCTGTGTCGGTCGAGCGGACGGCTTCGGTCATCACCCCATAGACCGGCCCGGTGTCGAGTCCTTCCTCGATCCGGAAGGTGCTCGCCCCAGTGACCTCATCTCCGGCCATGATCGCGCGCTGCACCGGTGCTGCCCCTCGCCACGCGGGAAGCAGCGAGAAGTGCAGGTTGATCCAGCCGTGCGGTGGAATGCCGAGGACAGCGCGCGGCAGGAGGGCGCCGTAGGCCACGACCGCGCATGAATCAGGAGCGAGCTCGGTCAGGGTCTCGACGAAGCCGGGATCGCTGGGGTGCGCCGGAGTGAAGACGGGTATGCCGTGCTCCTCTGCCAGTTCCTTCACCGCCGAGGCCACCAGTCGACGACCACGCCCCGAGCGTGCATCGGGCCGAGTGAGAACACCGACGACCTGGTGGTCCGAGGCCAGGAGCGCACGCAGCGACGGGACAGCCGTGTCCGGGGTCCCAGCGAAGAGCAAGCGCACGAGCCGATCCTATGCAGCCACCAGGACAACCTCACCTTGAGTCTGCGGATATGGCGCCCGTATCCGCCGCATCCGCAGCCGCACAGTCGAAGGTCATCCCGACGGGTCAGGCGCGTCCATCCGGATCTGGATGGGTTCACCCTCTCGCCGCGCGGCGACCATCGCACGCACACCGCGCAGGACGTCCGCCAACGCCTCACCCTGCGAGCGGGACGTCGTGACCAGCAGGCGATCAGCACCCGCCGCACCGACAGGAAGCGGACCGAGCACCCTGCTCCCGGCTGGCCAAGCGACCCCCTCGACCGCGGCCATGAGGTGACGTCGCGCACCGGTCAACGTCGCGAGGGCACTCGCTGGTGGGAGACCGAGACCGCTGCGTTCATCGAGTTCCTTTGCGGCAAACCACGAGGGGTCCCAACGTACGAGGGCCTCGACGGGCGGCACTGTGACGTGGGCCGGACTGCCGACGAGCACGACAACGCCCCCTTGCTCACTCCCCCGCACGAGCGAGCCCGCAGCGAACCATCGACGCACGGCTTCCTCACCGGCATCGAGTCCGGGTCGGTCCAACAGCGCCCAGGCATCGAGCAACAATCCGGCGGCGTATCCCCCCTCGACCGCCGGCTCGGCCCCCGGAGTGGCGATGACGAGTCGGGGACGGTCGTCGACCGTGTCGAGGATCGTGGCACCTCCGGAGGTCGCCACCGGGACACCCGGAAAGGCCCGGCCCAATTCCTCGGCCGTGCGCCGAGCGCCGATCACCGCCGCCCGCAGACGGGGCGACTCACAGTGGGCGCACCGGTGGGCCGAAGCCACCTGACCGCACCAGCCGCAGGTCGGGAACCCTCCGGACTCCGCCAGCCGGAGTGGCCCCGAGCACACCGCGCACCGCGCCGGCCGTCGACAGTCCTGACACGTGAGGGCGGGGACATATCCGCGCCGCGGCACCTGCACGAGCACAGGGCCCTTGGCGAGCGCATCCTTCGCGGTTCGCCACGCCAGACTGGGCAGTCGGGCCTGTCCACCGGTGACATCGCGGGCGCCCTCGGTCTCATCGCTCGCGACCCGCACCCGGGGCGACGACGCACGCACGAGCGAGCGCGACGCGACGATCGACTTCACGCGGTCCTCCCGCACCCACTGCTCGAGGGTCACCGAACGGGTCCACCCCGCGCTGAGCAGTGCTGCCGACTCCACCTCCGCCCGGATCGCCAGCACCTCACGGACGTGGGGGTAGGGGGCGCGCAGCTCGTCGAGGGAGGAATCTCCGTCGTCCCACCAGGCGACCAGCCCGAGATCGCGGACCGGCGCGAAGGCCGCGGCTCGCGTCCCGACGACGATCCGCACGTGCCCACGCAGGGCCTTCAGGTATGCCGTGTACCTCGCCTGCGGTCCTTGGTCGGCGGTCAGGCGGACGTGGTGTCCGGGGCCGAGCAGATCGAGGACCTGTTCCTCCACGTGCGCGACGTCCCGAGCATCTGGCACGACGAGGAGGGCTCCGCGTCCAGCCGCATGGGCCACCGCAGCCGCCTCGGCGAGCATCCGCAACCCTCCGTGTCCCGGCAGCGCGACGACGGAAGCGGCCGGCGACCCACCGGAGCGCAAGCGACCGAGGAAAGCCGGCCCCACGGCATACGGGATCCAAGAGGGGGGCACGTCGGCGAGCCCTTCCCGTGACTGGGTCACCGGCGGTTGGGGCACGTCCTGGGCGAGCGCCTTTTCGGCCGCCGCGTGTCGGGGCGGCACCGCCAAGCGCAAGACATCGCCGAGCGGCCCGGCATAGTGGCGAGCCACTCGTCGGCACGCGGCCAGGACCGCAGGGGTCAGAACCGGCTCGGGCGACACCACGCGCCGGAGCAGTTTGAGGCGGCCGTCGTGCTCGGTCTCGGCCCGGCGTTCGAGGATGAATCCATCGAGGTCACGGCCCGAGAAGCGCACCTTGACCCGAACACCGGCTCGCGCATCCGCATCGAGATCGGCCGGGACAAGGTAGTCGAAGGGTCGATCGAGGTGGGCCAAGCCGGTGTCCACCTGTACGACGGCCACCGGATCAGTCGGTGCCACGGGCACGGGGCTCGGCGGCCGCTTCGGCGCACGGGCGCGCAGGAGCGAGAGTTGCTCCCCGTCGTCCGCGATGCTCACGGTGCCGAAACTAGTCGACGCCCCCGACGACGCGTGTCATCGAGGGCGTCCACAGTGCCGACCGGTTGGGCCGGCTGGGGGGGCAGCAGGTCAACCGATGGCCGAGCGGAGTTCGTCCACCCGGCTCGTCTGCTCCCAGGTGAAGGCGTTGTCGACCCCGTCTGCGGAGGTCCGGCCGAAGTGGCCGTAGGCCGCGGTCGGCGCATAGATCGGCCGCAGCAGGTCGAGATCGTCGAGGATCGCGGCCGGGCGCAGATCGAAGACGCGCAGGATGGCGTTCTGGATCTTGTCGGCATCGACGGTCTCGGTGCCGAAGGTCTCGACATAGAGGCCGACGGGCTGGGCCTTGCCGATGGCGTAAGCGACCTGGACCTCGCAGCGCTTCGCCAAGCCAGCGGCGACGACGTTCTTGGCCACCCAACGCGTGGCGTAGGCCGCGGAGCGGTCGACCTTCGACGGATCCTTGCCGGAGAAGGCGCCGCCACCGTGGCGAGCCATACCGCCATAGGTGTCGACAATGATCTTGCGACCGGTGAGGCCGGCGTCACCCATGGGACCGCCGACGACGAACTTGCCGGTGGGGTTGATCAGGGTGCGGTAGTTGGAGATGTCGAGATCGGTGCCGGCGTCGCGCAACTCCTCGAGCACCGGGCGGATCACGTGCTCCTCCACGTCGGGCGCGAGCATGCCGTCGAGAGAGATGTCGTCCGCGTGCTGGCTCGAGACGACGATCGTGTCGAGGTTGACGGCCTTGCTGCCGTCATAACCGATGGTGACCTGGGTCTTGCCGTCCGGTCGGAGATAGGCGAGCTGGCCGTCCTTGCGCACCGCCGTCAGGCGCTCGGCCAACCGGTGGGCGAGGAAGATCGGGAGCGGCATCAGCTCGGGCGTGTCATCGCAGGCGTAGCCGAACATGAGGCCCTGGTCACCGGCGCCCTGCTTGTCGAGCGGATCGACCGTGCCGGTGCGGGCCTCATAGGCGGAGTCCACGCCCTGGGCGATGTCGGGGCTCTGCTGGCCGATCGACACCTCGACCCCGCAGGAGGCGCCGTCAAAGCCCTTGGTCGAGGAGTCGTAGCCGATGCGCAGCACGGTGTCACGCACGATCCTGGGGATCTCGACGTAGGCCTCCGTGGTGACTTCGCCCGCCACGTGGACCAGGCCGGTCGTGACCATCGTCTCGACCGCCACGCGCGAGCGGGGGTCCTGGGTGAGCATCGCATCGAGGATGCCGTCGGAGATCTGGTCGCAGATCTTGTCCGGGTGGCCTTCGGTGACGGACTCGGACGTGAAAAGGCGTGCGGACACGGCGGCACAACTCCTGGATGTTCTCGGGGGTCGATGTCGGGGACATCGGGGACAAATCTACAGGGGTCAGAGCAAGGTCTCGACGAGGTCCCAGATGGCGGCGGCGATGACAGCCTTCGGGGCCGGCCCGGCTTGGACCACACGGGAGGACCCTTGGAGGAGCAGGTGGACGGTGTTGTCCTCCTGCCCGAACGCGACACCGGGGCCCACCTCGTTGACCACGAGGACATCACAGCCCTTGCGGGCGAGTTTCGCGCGCCCGTGGTCGAGCACGGACCCCTCGTCGTCACCGGTCTCGGCCGCGAAACCGACGATCACCGGGCCCGCCGCGTCACCGCGGTGCCGCACGAGTTCGGCGAGGATGTCGGGATTGCGTACGAGACGCAGCTCGGGGGCAGAGTCATCACCCGCACCGTCGTGCGACTTCTTGATCTTGTGCTCGACGTAGTGCTCCGGTCGGAAGTCGGCGACGGCCGCTGCCATGACCACGACGTCGGCCTGATCAGCCGCCTCGAGCATGGCCAGACGCATCTCTTGGGCGGTCTCCACAGCCACGACGGTCACGCCGTCCGGCACCGGCAGGCCGACCGTGGAAACGAGGGTGACGTCGGCGCCACGTCGAGCGGCCTCGGCGGCCACGGCATACCCCTGCTTGCCGGATGACCGATTGCCGAGGAAGCGCACCGGATCGAGGGGCTCGCGAGTGCCTCCGGCGGACACGACGATCCGCTGGCCACGGAGGCGTCCCTCCGGGATCGGCGTGGTCACCGCCGACGAGCCGGGTATGCCGGGGGTCGCGTCGTGCGTCGTCTCACCCGTGGGCCCCGGGGCGTGGGCGAGAATCCGCTGACATACGGCGAAGAGGTCGTCGGGCTCGGGCAATCGGCCGGGCCCGGTGTCCTTGCCGGTGAGGCGGCCCGATGCCGGCGGCACGATGTGCACCCCACGCTCGGACAGAGTGGCGACATTGGCCTGGGTGGCCGGGTGATCCCACATCTCGGTGTGCATCGCCGGCGCCATGACGATCGGGCAGCGTGCGGTGAGCAGAACATTGGTGAGCAGGTCATCGGCCTGACCCGTGGCAGCGCGGGCCAGCAGGTCGGCCGTGGCCGGCGCCACGATCACGAGATCGGCCTGCTGTCCGATCCGCACATGCGGCACCTCGGTGATGTCGGACCAGACATCGGTGTGGACCGGCTTGCCCGAGAGAGCCGCCCAGGTGGGCGCGCCCACGAAGTTGAGCGCAGCGGCCGTGGGCACGACCGTGACGTCATGCCCGGCCTCGGAGAGCAGCCTCAGCAGGCTGCATGCCTTGTAGGCCGCGATGCCGCCCGCCACGCCGAGGACGACGCGCACGAGGTCAGCCCTCGGTCGGCTCGGACGTGAGGAGGCTCTGGTTGATCTCGCGCAGCGCGATCGACAGTGGCTTCTCGTGGACCTCGGAGTCCACGAGCGGCCCGACGTGCTCGAGTAGGCCCTCCTGCAGCTGGGCGTAGTAGGCGTTGATCTGACGCGCACGCTTGGCGGAGTAGAGCACCAGGGAGTACTTCGAGTCGGCGTGCTCGAGGAGCTCATCGATCGGCGGGTTGGTGATGCCGATGGGGTTCGCCTTGGTACCGGACATGCGTCAGTGCTCGTTTCCGTCGGGGGTGGATCCCATCCATGATACGAGTTCCTCGGCCGCGCGGCGGACATCGTCGTTGACGATGGTGACGTCGAACTCCGCCGCGGCGGCCAATTCGACCTTGGCGGTGTCCAGCCTTCGGGTGCGCTCGGCCTCGTCCTCGGTGCCCCGGCCGACGAGCCGTCGGACGAGTTCGTCCCAAGAGGGAGGCGCGAGGAAGACGAACAATGCCTCCGGCATGCTCTCGCGCACCTGTCGGGCGCCTTGGAGGTCGATCTCGAGCAGGGCTGGTCGGCCCGCCGCCAGAGCCGCTTCGACGGGCCAGCGGGGGGTGCCATACTTTGCCCGCCCGTGGACGACTGCCCATTCGAGCATGTCGCCGTCGGCGACCAGTTCGTCGAAGCGCTCGGTCGTGACGAAGTGGTAGTGGACCCCATCGACCTCACCTGGCCTGGGCTGGCGCGTGGTGGCCGAGACGCTCAGCCACACCTCCGGATGGTGTTCGCGCACGTAGGCCGCCAAAGTGCCCTTGCCCACGGCCGTCGGACCGGCCAGCACGGTCAGCCGTGAACGGGACCGCTCGTGCTCGGTCACTCGGAGGAGAAGCGGGAGAGGAGGGCGGCGATCTGGTTCTGGCCCAGTCCACGCACGCGACGGCTGGCGGAGATGCCGACCTCACTCATGATCTGCGCGGCCTTGACGGGACCCACTCCCGGCAGGGACTCGAGGAGGGCGGCGACTCGCATCTTGCCGATGACCTCGTTGGTCCGCCCGTCCGCGATGACCTGGCCGAGATCGGCCCCGGCGTACTTCAGCCGATTCTTGAGGGCGGCGCGTTCACGGCGAGCCGCCGCAGCCTTCTGGAGCGCCTCGGCGCGCTGCTCGGGGGTGAGCGGTGGAAGTGCCACGGGGTCGACGTCCTCCTGACGTGCGGGGCGGGGTGTGGAGCCGTGTGGGTGCCCTCGTGACTATAGCGACGCCACTCCCCCAGTGGGCCGGGGTGGTCCTCCCATCCGAACGGGTCAGCAGCCACCCAACAGATCGGCGAGCGTGCCGGACTCCCGCCGTGCGGCCGCACGGAGGTCGGCGACTCCGGGACCCGCGGTGAGGATGCTGCGTGACGAGTTCGGCACGACTTGGCTCAACGCCGCCCCGAACACGCGGCGCAGGTCCGCCGCAGTCGCACCTTGGGCACCCAGACCGGGAGCGAGGATCGGCGCGGCACTGCTGGCCAGATCGATCCCCAGGTCCTGGACCGCCGAGCCGACCGTGGCGCCGACGACCAAACCGACGTGGCCCAGATCGCCGCGCGCGGCTGCCTCGCCGTTGTCAGCGGACGCGCCCTCGACAATTGATGCGGCCACGCTTCGGCCCTCGCGCACGGCGTGTTGGACGGAAGGGCCCTCGGGGTTGGAGGTGAGGGCGAGCACGAAGACCCCTCGCCCGGTCGCCGCCGCCAGATCGATGGCCGGGCGCAGTGACCCGTAGCCCAGGAAGGGGCTCACCGTGAGCGCATCCGCCGGGCTCGGCGCATCCTTGCCGAGGAAGGCGTCGGCATAGGCGTCCATGGTGGTACCGATGTCTCCGCGCTTGGCATCGAGGATGGTCAGCGTCCCTGCTTCCCGGAGGTCGTCGATGACCCGCTCCAGGACGGCCACGCCTCGCGCGCCGAAGACCTCGAAGAAGGCCGACTGCGGCTTGACCACGGCGACCTGACCACCGAAGGCCTCGACGCAGGTCATCGCGAACCGCTCGAGCCCCGCGAGGTCATAGGTGAGGCCCCAACTCTCGAGGATTGCTCGGTGCGGGTCGATCCCGGCGCACAGTGGACCGTGCGTGTCCATCGCCTCCCGCAGACGGACCCCGAAAGGCAGAGGCGAAGAACCTTCGTATGCCGTGGAGCCGGTTTCGCTCACAGCTGCACCTTTCGTTCGTGGGCCAGGCCGACGGCGTCGGCGAGCGAGAGCCCGCGCTCGTCGAGGGCGGCATCGAGTTGGTCACGCACTCGGAGCGGCGCGTGGGGGTCGTTGAAGGTGGCGGTCCCGACCTGGATGGCCGAGGCACCCGCGGCGATGAGTTCGAGGGCGTCCTCACCGGTGCGCACTCCCCCGACGCCGATGATGGGGACCCGATCGACCCGCCCCTCGCTCATGGCGGTGGCGCACTGCCAGATGGCCCGCACCGCGACCGGTCGGATGGCGGGACCACTGAGCCCGCCGGTGATCCCGGCCAGTTGTGGGCGCATCCGATCGGTGTCGATGACGACGCCGAGGAGGGTGTTGATCATCGTGAGGCCCGTGGCCCCCGACCGCACCGATGCATCGGCGATGGCGACGATGTCGGTCACGTCCGGCGTGAGCTTGGCGAAGATCGGAGTGTCGCGGGGCAGCTCCTCGCGGACCAGTGCGACGACCTTGCTCGAGCTCGCCGGGTCGCACGCGAAGACGAGACCACGGTTGGCCACATTGGGACAGGAGATGTTGACCTCGACGCCCACCACACAGTCGAACGCCGGATGGGCGGCGAGATCACTGGCGACATGGGCGAACTCGACCGCGGTGTTGCCGGCGATGGAGACCAGGACTCTCGCGCCGATGGAGTGCAGCCAGGTGAGGTCCTTGGCGAGGAAGGCCGTGATGCCGGGCCCTTGGAGGCCGATGGAGTTGAGCATCCCGCTCGGCGTCTCGGCCATCCGCGGAGTCGGACGGCCGGAGCGAGGGTCGGACATGACCGTCTTGGTGACGAAGGCCCCGAGCTCGGTGAGGTCGAAGAAGCGCTGCAACTCGCGCCCGTTCGCAGCGCAGCCGGAGGCGGTCATCACCGGGTTGGGGAGGGTCAGTCCGCCCAGTCGAGTCGTGAGGTCGGCCATGTCAGTGCCCGCCCTGCGCGGCCGGCTTCGCTGCGCCGACGGCATCGGCGGGCACCCGGCATACGCCGTCGGTGAAGGCCTCCCAACGGACTCGATCACCGCGGAAGACAGGGCCCTCGACGCAGGAGCGCACCATGCGCGTCTGGCCGTCGTTGCCGGTGATCGGCATGACGCACGTCATGCAGACACCGACGCCGCACGCCATCGACTCCTCGACGGCGACCTGGGCCACGGCGCCGTGCGCAGTGGCGACCTCGGTGATCGAGCGCAGCATGCCCATCGGACCGCAGCCGTAGACCACCGCTGCGTGAGTGCGCGTGATGATCTCGGGCAGGACGTCGGACACCCAACCCTTGACCCCGGCGCTGCCGTCGTCGGTCGTGACCGTGACGCCATCGGCGCTGCGACGGGCCTCGACGACACCGAAGAGGCGATCCTCCGAGGCCGCACCAAGGACCATCTCGACGTGACATCCCTTGGTGCGCAGGACATCTGCCAGCCAGAAGAGGGGTGCCGAGCCGTAGCCGCCACCGACGAGGACGCAGGCGACCGGCTCCGAAGGGATCGGGAAGGGGCGACCGAGCGGCGCCACGACGTCGACCTCGTCATGGGCGCGCAGGGTGGACAACCACTGGGTGCCCGGGCCCTTGGCCGCGATGACGATGTCGAGGGTGCCGCCGTAGGCACCCGACGGGCTCACCTTGTGCAGCGAGAAGCACCGCCGCAGCAGGGTCGACGAGGTGTCGCCACCTACGGCGAGGGCCACGAACTGCCCGGGTCGGGCCAACTCCGCGACACCGGGTGCCACGAGCGTCAGATGGTGATAGGCGCCAACGCGCCGCGTCGCGATGACCTCTCCCGTGACCTGGACGACGTCCTTCATGCCGGCGTCCGATCCCGACCCAGCAGGTCGAGGGCGGCGGCATGCTCCTGGAGGGAGGTCACGGTCAGCTCGTCACGTCGCATCGCCTCGATCGCCTGGACGGCGGCAGCGAACTCCTGGACCGTCGTGATGAGGGTGACGTCGGCGGTGTTGGCCGCGGCCCTGATCGCATAGCCGTCCGCGCGCGCCGACTGGCCGGTCGGAGTGTTGATGATCATGGCGATCTCGCCGTCGAGGATCAACTGGCCGATGGTGCGCTCGTCCTCGGCCTGATGATCACCCTCGCGCTCGGTGATCTTGCGGACCACCGTCGCCTCGATCCCGTTGCGGCGCAACACATCTGCCGTGCCTGAGGTCGCCACGATGGTGAAGCCCAGGTCACGGAGCCGGTTGACCGGGAAGAGCATGGCGCGCTTGTCGCGATTGGCGACGGAGACGAAGACCGAACCCTTCTCGGGAAGTCCGCCATAGGCGGCGAGTTGACTCTTGGCGAAGGCGAGTCCGAAGTTCTTGTCGATGCCCATGACCTCGCCGGTCGAGCGCATTTCGGGGCCGAGGAGGCTGTCGACAGGCACGCCATCGGCCCGCCGGAAGCGGTGGAACGGGAGGACTGCTTCCTTGACCGACATGGGGGCATGGGAGGGCAGTCGCCCCCCGTCCCCGACCAGCGGGAGCAGCCCTTCCTCGCGCAGTTCCTGGATCGTTGCGCCGAGCATGATGCGGGCGGCTGCCTTGGCCAGCGGCACACCCGTCGCCTTGGCCACGAAGGGCACGGTGCGCGAAGCACGAGGGTTCGCCTCGAGGACGTAGAGAATGTCCTGCGCCAGAGCGAACTGGACGTTCATCAGCCCTCGCACGCCGATGCCTCGGGCCAACGCCAGAGCGCTCTCGCGGACCCGCTCGATCTCTCCGTCACCGAGGGTGGCGGGGGGCAGCGCGCAGGCGCTGTCGCCGGAGTGGATCCCGGCCTCCTCGATGTGCTCCATGACGCCACCGAGATACATGTCGACCCCGTCGTAGAGGACGTCGACGTCGATCTCCACCGCATCGTCGAGGAATCGATCGACGAGGACCGGGTGCTCCGAGCTCGCCGTCGTCGCCCGCTCCACGTAGGTGCGCAGGGTCTCGTCGTCGTAGACGATCTCCATCCCGCGTCCGCCGAGGACATAGGAGGGCCGGACCAGGACCGGATAGCCGATCCCCTGGGCGACGGTGAGGGCCTCGTCGACCGTGTATGCCGTGCCGTGCTTGGGCGCGGGGAGGCCGGCCTCGCTGAGGACCCGCCCGAAGGCCCCGCGGTCCTCGGCGAGGTCGATGGCCTCCGGACTCGTGCCGACGATCGGCACCCCCTCGGCCTTCAAGGCCTTGGCGAGCCCGAGCGGGGTCTGGCCGCCGAGTTGGACGATGACGCCAGCGATCGGGCCCGCAGCCTTCTCGGCGGCGTAGACCTCGAGGACGTCCTCGAGGGTGAGCGGCTCGAAGTAGAGCCGGCTGCTCGTGTCGTAGTCGGTCGAGACGGTCTCGGGGTTGCAGTTGACCATAACGGTGTCGTAGCCCGCCTCGCGCAGCGCGAAGCTCGCATGGACACAGGAGTAGTCGAACTCGACACCCTGGCCGATCCGGTTGGGGCCGGAGCCGAGGATGAGCACCGCGGGGTTCTCGCGGGGCGCGACCTCGCTCTCCTCGTCGTAGCTGCTGTAGTGGTAGGGCGTCGCGGCGTCGAACTCGGCCGCGCACGTGTCGACCGTCTTGAAGACCGGCCGCACAGCGAGTGCGTGACGGACGCCGCGGACGACGCTCTCCGGCATACCCCTCAATTGGGCGAGTTGGGCGTCACTGAAGCCATGCCGCTTGGCCAACCGAAGCAGCTCGGGGGTCAGTTGATCCGCCGAGGCCACCGCTTCGGCGACCTGGTTGATCAGCTCGATCTGGTCGAGGAACCACGGGTCGATCCCGGTCGCGTCGTGGACCTCCTCGACGGACAACCCCCCGCGCAATGCCTGCTGGACGAGGATGATGCGCCCGTCGGTGGGTCGCTTGGCCTGCAGGAGGAGTGCCTGCGCGGCCGCCGGTTCGGGGCGCTCGCCGTCCCAGTGGAAGGACGACCCCTTCTTCTCGATCGAGCGCAGCGCCTTCTGGAGGGCCTCGGTGAAGTTGCGTCCGATGGACATCGCCTCACCGACCGACTTCATGGTGGTGGTGAGCGTGTCGTCGGCGAGCGGGAACTTCTCGAAGGCGAAGCGGGGCACCTTGACGACGACGTAATCGATCGCGGGCTCGAAACTCGCCGGTGTCTCGCGGGTGATGTCGTTGGGAACCTCGTCGAGGGTGAACCCGATGGCCATCTTCGCGGCGATCTTGGCGATCGGGAAGCCGGTGGCCTTGGACGCCAGTGCCGACGAGCGCGAGACGCGGGGGTTCATCTCGATGACGATGATTCGCCCGTCGCGCGGGTTGACGGCGAACTGGATGTTGCAGCCCCCCGTGTCGACCCCCACCTCGCGGATGACCGCGATCGAGATGTCACGCAGTCGCTGGTACTCGCGGTCGGTCAGGGTGAGCGCGGGGGCGACGGTGATCGAGTCACCGGTGTGCACGCCCATCGGGTCGAGGTTCTCGATCGAGCAGACGACCACCACGTTGTCCGCGTGGTCGCGCATGAGCTCCAGCTCGTATTCCTTCCACCCCAGGATCGACTCCTCGAGCAGGACCTCCGTCGTGGGTGAATAGAGGAGACCCTGACCCGCGATGCGGCGCAGATCGGCCTCGTCGTAGGCGAAACCTGAGCCCAGACCGCCCATGGTGAAGGAAGGGCGAACGACGACCGGATAGTTGAGTTCAGCTGCCGCAGTGAGGCATTCGTCCATCGTGTGGCAGATGATCGACTTCGCCGACTCGGCACCACAGCGCTGGACGACGCCCTTGAACTTCTCGCGGTCCTCGCCGAGCTGGATGGCCTCGACATTGGCGCCGATGAGCGGGCAGTCGTACTTCTCGAGGATCCCCTGCTCGTGCAGCGCCATCGCGCAGTTGAGCGCGGTCTGGCCACCGAGGGTCGCGAGGACCGCGTCAGGGCGCTCCTTGGCGATGATCTTCTCGACGATCTCCGGGGTGATCGGCTCGATGTAGGTCGCGTCCGCGAACTCCGGGTCGGTCATGATCGTCGCCGGGTTGGAGTTG
>ENA-UOWE01002743-UOWE01002743.1-activated-sludge-metagenome-genome-assembly--contig:-NODE-2743-length-18975-cov-18.929334_pt1 | contig 18975 bp, 13 predicted proteins | sample MGYA00249841_ERZ761562 | MGnify/ENA primary metagenome ERZ761562 (study PRJEB28883, sample SAMN05720200) | activated sludge metagenome | isolation source: Anaerobic digester | place: Japan... | reverse complement strand
GAAGGACATGATCCCCTCCCCCTCGCTCCTCGAAAGGCGTGAAGAGGTTATCCGCATTTAGATTCATTGCCCTGTATTCCTCCGTTTCTCAATTCAGAGTGGATACAGGGATGATTCAATTTTATAGCTTTATCTGCACACTACTGAATAATTCATTATGATAATAGCAAATTTAATCATGATTTAGATATTTTAATCGAATTTTTCCAGATAAGTGAATATTTCAAATATTTAGTATAAAGTTGCCGAACTTAGTCGGAGGTCAGGTTATACTCTTTTTAGAAATTTTTTAATTATTGCAAAATAAATCAATAGATAAACGAGGGTTTCAATCAGTGACATCAAAAATCCAATCTAAAAATAAACAAATAATAAATTCGATTCCAAAACGGACAAAACTTGAATCTGAATTTTCTTTAAAACCTTTAATAAATTTAGCAAAACGGGAAGGAAATCATAAAAAACCCATTTATCAAATGCACAAATGGTGGGCAAGACGACTTGGTGTTAATTTTCGTTTTCTATTGTTAAGTGCAATATCATCGAGCAATATCCATGAAAAAACCCTTTGGCGTCGATTTTTCAAATCTGACATGCAATTAGGTATTACCGTGTTAGATCCTTTTATGGGGGGAGGAACTTCTATTGTTGAAGCTACAAAACTCGGTGCTAAGACGATTGGAATTGATATAGATCCTCTTGCATGGTTTATCGTATCTAAACAGATTAACAAATTCGATGAAAAAGATTTTTTAATTTGTTGGGAATCTATCCAAAAAGATATTTCCGAAAAAATTCGTAAATATTATTTAACAGAAATCAATGGAAAATTTTCTGATGTTATTAATTATTTTTGGGTCGAATTGATACCTTGTCAGTCATGCGGCTATGTATTTGAAGGCCACATTAATTATCTTCTTTATTCAAAAAAAAATAATAATGGAACTCTACCCTCTCGTCTTGGATTTTGTAAAAAATGTCACAAACTCTATCCTCTTTATGAAAATGAAAAAGTCATAAATTGCTCCTGTGGTGAACAGACTAATGTCGAAAATGGCAATTTATATCTTGGGAAATATACTTGCCCAAATTGTCATCACCAAGCAAAATTAAACACAATACCAAATAGTCACTTACCACTTCAGATTAAATTATTCGCAGTGGAATATATTGATCCAGATAGTGGAAAAAGAGCTTATAAAAAAGCAGATGAAACAGATCAGGCTCTTTATAAAAAGGCTAGTGAAGATTTATTAAAATTATGGAAAGACCTTCCCATTCCAAACCAGATTATTCCAATCTATGGTAGGAAAGATCCCCGCCCTATAAGTTTAGGTTATAAAAAATATTATGAATTATTTAATGATCGTCAACTTTTATGTCTTACAATTATACTGAAAAAAATAATTGAAATTGAAAATCCAAACCATAGGGAACTACTTCTCTTGGCTTTTTCCGATTCACTTGCTTGCAACAATCGGTTCTGTAGTTATGCATTTGGTTATCAAAAACTCACTCCATTATTTGGACTTCATGCTTTCAGAAGAATTTCTCGACCAGTTGAAGCAAACGTATGGGGAACCATAATGGGCCGCGGCAGTTTTTCTTCATGTGTTGAAAAAGTCATCCGAGGAAAGAGGTATGCTGCAAATTCATTTGAATATATGTATGAAAAGGGGAAACCTATACAAATTAAAACTGATGAATCGGCATTCGCAACTATTGTAGATGACATTCAAACCTTTTCAAAGTTAGAAGGTAAAACAACATATCTAAAAATCGCAGATTCAAGGGATCTTTTTTGGCTTCCTGAAAAATCAATTGATATGGTACTTACAGATCCCCCATATTATGATAATATAAGTTATTCAGAAATGGCTGATTTTTATTTAACTTGGATAAAAGATTATGTTCAATGGAATATAAATCCAAATTCAGTTTCTTCTCCCCTGCATACTTCTCTTTTCGTGAGAAAAAATGACAATATAGAACATCAGAAATATTCTGAAGGGTTGGCAAAATCTTTTTTGGGTTGCCGAAAAGCGATAAAAGATTCTGGGATCATGGTTTTCACTTATCATCATTCTAATCGAAAAGCATGGGAATCCTTAGCTTATGCTTTATGTCATGCTGATTTTCGAGTTACAAATTGTTTTCCGGTTTTATCTGAAGGAAAAAGCGGATTTCACAGTGATTCTGGAAACCTTAAATGGGATGTTGTATTTGTATGTCGACCTGGAATAAATGAATATTATCGGGTTTATAAACCTGGACATGCAAAGAAATGGCTTAAATCACATTATAATAAATGGCTAAATAAAATTCAGTTAGCAAATGTTCCCTTTGGACCTTTGGATAAAAGGAGTTTTGCTTATGGATTATCAATCTCATATATTACAAATTGTAAGGTAACTAAAGAGGAAATTATTGATATTTTAAAGCAATTAGAAAAAATTATCCCCTCAATTATTAAACCTAATGAGTAAGTAAAATTGGAAGTAAAATTAATTATTATCTATCCAAAAAGTATTTTCTACAAGCAATGGGATGATGTTATACGACTAAACCTATAATCAGTAAGATAATAATTCATCCATCATTTAAGAGAACAATTATCGAAATTTCAAAAATTAAAGAAATACGATTTCAACCAAATCCATCTATAGAAAAATTCGATTTTGAAGCCATAAGGCCATTGGAAAATGGGGGTATAATAAGTTGTCTTGAAGATGGTAAAGCAAAAAGATTAGATAGTAAAATTGGTGCAAATTTAGCTCAAAATGAATATTTATCCGCATACGATGAATCCTTTAAAAAATATATTTCTTTGGCAGGCTCAGGATTATTAACTTCACATTCATTAATAGTTCATGGAGGTTCAGATTATTTTGCTATGAATAAATTAACTTTCAATTTTTATACCCGTTCGGAAGAAATATCGAGAAAATCTGAATATATAAAAAAAAGTGCTGATACTGAATTAGATTCACGAAGAGATTATGCGTCTGATCGAACTGATTTTATAATTAATTCTGCTCCTGAAAATTCAATAATACTCATTGATGGACCACTATTAGGAGGTGTAAATAATCCATATAATGTAAAAATGAATAATGAACTATTAAAAATAAATACAATTCCAATTTTTATAGTTAAAAATAGTAATAGTAATTTAGTAACTGATTTTTATCCAGAATTGAAAAAAAAATTTAATTCTGATATGCATTGGGCTTATACTCTTTTAAATCCTGGCTCAAGAACTAGTTTTTATTTTTATGAAGACTCTTATAATAAAGAATTTTCAAAGATCTTTTGCTATCACAAAACTTTTAATATTAGTCCCCAGAGAATTGAATTTCATCCAAAAACTTATGAAAAATTTTCTGACTTAATCTTTAAATTAATGGATTTAATATTCTATTTAGTGCTTGTACAAGGGAATTTTAAAAATCCACAGGTACGATCTATTGCCATAGCAGAAAAATTTGCCAGAGAGACATTAAATTTATTCGATATTACGAATATAATGAAATCAGCTGGATTACCACCAACAATGAATCAAGAGCGTGGTTTTGGAGGATAATATGGAATGGGTTGTACTAGGGGAAGAAAAGGGAAGAATCAAATTAGTATCTAAAAGTTCTACCACGGGATTATTGCCCAAAGGATCATATTTAACCATTGAAAAAGGGGATAGCAAATTTATTCTTAGAGTTGATCAGAGTCTACAATATGAGCCATATTCCCCTTCTCCTTTAATAATAGAAATGGATTTGTCACCTCTAAAAGAAGATCAAAAATGTCAAAATATAGTCTATGCTTATCGTGTTAAAGATATAAATAACAGAAAAGATGGATTGATTGATTTTATTCAACCACAACTTATAGCTCGCCGATCAAATCAGGAAGAGATAAATTTAGCATTATCTTCAGAATCAAACGGTCCAAAAGTATTTATTGCAACTATACATTCTGGACAGAACCAAATTTTACATGATGAAGAAGGAATGCCAATAACAGCATCACTTCCTATAGATATGTTTTATCATCAAATGTTAATTTGTGGTAGTACAGGAAGCGGAAAAACAGTTGCGATGAAATATCTTGCTCAATACTTTGTTGAAGAAATAAAAGGCGCTGTTTTGGCAATTAATGTAAAAGATATTGATTTTTTAAGGATGGATCGACCATCTTTTACAAAAAATAAAGAAATTCAAAATGAATGGAAAGCATTAAACCAAGAACCCCATGGAATTTATAATTTTACTATTTATTATCCAGCTAATACATCAATAGAAAGATCAATGGGGGTATCTGAAAACAAATGTAAAAAAATTACTCTTGATGTAAAAACTATTGATCCTGATGCATTAACGGGATTATTACAGGGAATAACCGATAAAGCCGCTCAAAATTTACCGAATATTTTCAGATATTGGCAGTATCAAAATCAAAGTAAAAGAGATACTAAAAATTTTACTTTCAATAATTTTGTCAATTATTTCAATAATTATGCAGAAAATAGAGAATTTCATACCAGAAATATTAGAGGTGAAGAAGGATTGATTACTCTAGCACGAGGAACAATTGAAAATATTCAAAGATCTTTAGATATTGCATTAAGTTTTTTCGATAATGAACATGCAGAATGTATTACTGAAAAAGATATATTGGAAAAAGAAAAAATGTCTGTAATTAATGTTACAGGAAATTATGGAATTCAATTTGGTTCAATTCTTCTTCGGCACTTATTAAATTTAATAGTGACAGTTAAAGATAAACAAGAATATCCAGATGTTCCGGTTCTTATTGTAATTGATGAAGTACATCAATTTTATAATACTGAAAGTTCTCTAGAGGCTCTTGGCTATCTCGATACAATTTGTCGTACAGGTCGAAGTAAAAAAATTGGCGTCATTTTTTCTTCTCAAAACCCTTCAGATATTCCGAAAGGTCTTTCAAGTGTTATTAATACTAAAATTTTTTTTAAAGGTGAGGCAAATAGTGCAAAAGGATTTGGTATTTCAATTTCAAATGAAGAAATGGAATCCTTAAAAAAAGGTTATGCGGTTGCATCAATCCATGAATTGTCACAATTAAAAATAATTAAAATGCCATTGTCTCTTGCAGGGGTTTTCGAAAAGGAGGAATTTGATGCCTGATGATATTTTAATAAATATTTATAATTCACTTATAGATGATGAAATATCAAAATTAATTATAAATTTAATAAATGAATCTAATATTCAGGATGATGAGGATTTTGAAAAAATCCTTGAAAAATGTATAAATGCAATAAAAGCCGGTCGATAATATGTTTCGATTTGATTATTCACTGATAAGAGATGAAGGACGTGAAAAATATGAATATAAACCTAATGGAATTCCGCAAGAATTAAAAAATCTTGTTTGTATTAAAGCACCTAATTCAACAGGTAAAAGTACACTTCTTAATATTATTGCCCTAGGGCTTCTTGGGAAAAATAATAAAAAAATAGATCCTGCAATTAAAAAGAAGTTAGATAACTTATCGGATGTTAAGCACCAGGTTTTAAATGCAGAATTTACTATTGATAATAAAAATGGGAATCTGGAATTGAAATCAAAGATCGTTAATGGTAAACCAACTCTTATTAAATTTATTAATGGAAAAGAGCAAACTCTTTCATCAGATCGATTTGAAAACGATTATAATCTGATATATGATATTCCAACAAATCCAACTGAAAGATTAAAAGAACTTACATCAGAAATTGAAATATATCAAGAGAGAGTAGGAAATCAAATATTACGCTTTTCGGATTATCTTAGTAAAATACACAAAGAAATATCCGATTCTCAAGATCCAAAAAAAGTGATTCAATATAAAAATGACATAAGTAACTTAGAGGAGAATTTAAAACAATTATCAAGTGAAAAAAATGATGCCGATAAAAAATACAATATATTAAAACGATTTTGTGCCATGAAATATTATATTTTTTATAGGGATAAAATAAGGGAGATCGAAACAAGAATAAGAAAAATCACAGGTCAACAAAGTGAAATAATTGAGAAAAAAAAGAGAAAGAGATTTGTTAACCAGAAAACATTTGATATAATCCGCGTAACCATATCAAAAATAAATGCCACTCGGGAAAATTTAACCAAAGATTTAGATATATTATTACCCAAAGAAAATAAAAAATTAAAATTATGGAGAGAATATCCAGAATTAGACTTTGAAAAAATTGAAGAATATGTCGAAAATTTTGATGAAGGATTATCATTAAAAAAATTATCAATAGATTTTAAGTCGATTTTAGAAAAGGAACTAGATAATCCTAAATATATAACCCCAATCCGAGAATATGAAATATATAGAGAAATAATAAAATTTTTTGAAGGATTGAAGAGAGAATATAAAGATGAAGAGATAATAATTCCAGGAGTTGATAAATCTATACAAGATTTTATTGATATTTTAATTGATAAAAATAGAGAAAATACGAAGATATATCAAAAAGTCGATTTAATGAAAAATTGTATTAGACAACTATCAGAACTTGAGAATAACATTGATATCTTAAAAAATACTCATTTTATCGAGTTTGAAAAACAAAAGGAACCAGAGACTAAAGATATTGATGATTCCAAAAAAATGAACGAAATGGTTTTAGAAACATATTATTTAGATATGAAAAAGTATCATGACAAAAAGGAGAAATATAATAAAGAATTATTAGAATTTAAAATAAATCCCCAATATATAGATAATGAATATCAAAAGTTATTATTAAAAGAAAATTTTCTAAAATCATTTAATGATTATACTGAACAACAATTAAATACATTAATTGAAGAAAATGAAAAGAAAATTAAAAATTTTAACGAGAATATCAATTCAATTAAAGGAGAATTAGAATATAAAAAGAAAGAATTAAGTAAATTAGAACAAAAGAAAATTCATCGATTTCATAATGATGCGGATATAATAGATCAATTAGCAAAAGTTTCCCGAAAATTGGCCCAACAATTTTTAAAGAATTATTCGAATTACCTAAAAAATTTAAAAGAGCAGAGTCCCGAAAAAATTGCAGAGGATAAAGAACAAATGAGATATTATAAGGAACTTGGATCATATTTTGGTAAAAAGTTACATCAGATTTTTTATAATGGTATCATTCGGTCCGTGGACTTTGTTGATTTAATTCAAGAAACAATTCATATGGATGATGGATTAATAGAGAGATTTGAAGATTTTGGGACCGGAGAGAGTCAAGCAGCCTATTTAAAAAGTGTAATAGAAACTTCACAAAATGATAAAAGAAAATTAATTGTATTATTTGATGAAGTCGGAATGATTGATGATATCCGTTTAAAACAAGTAACTGACTCACTTAAAAAATTATATGAAGAGGAAAAACTCTTACTTGGAATAATTGTTCAAAAAGGTCAAAATGTGGAGATAATTGATTTAATTTAGGTGATTAAATGATTGATGAACTTGAATCGGAATTGATAAATTTTTATGTTGTTTTATCAGAAAAAGTTAAAAAAAATTTGACAATTCGAGAGAATTCAATTTTCATCACTCTTATAGAAGCAAGTCAAAATAATGTATTAGCTTTATTATCAGATTCTGCACTCTCTGCTAAAAATATAAAACAAACAAATCTTGAAAAATTAATAAGTGAAAATTTTATTAAAAAGGATGAATTCTCTGATAAATATTCCATTACAGCTCATGGACTATGGTTAATTGAAAAAAACAAAAATATTGTCAGTGAATCTCAATTAATTGATTATTTTCAGAGAAAACAATTTCAAAGAAAAAAAGGATCAAGAATTAATTTAAATTTTCGTGAAAAAGTTTTATTATTAAGTATGATAGCATCCAGAACTTTTTCACAAGAGTGCCCAGTTGCACTACAACCAAGATATAATCTTCAAAATTCTTGGAAAGAAATTTTTGATTTATCAAATGAATTTCTCTTTAAAATGAGAATAATTGATGAAGAGGAAAAATCCAAATTATACTTAAGGGCTAAGGCTGATCATCCAATAGTTGGAATATTTAGACGAAATACTGGATTTCCCCAAAAAACCAATTTCCTTTATAAATTTGATAAATCATTAAATTATTGGCTTGATATGCCGGAAAATGAAAATGAATTCATGGAGAGCCTTGCATTATTATTTTCATTAATCTTTCAAGAAAAATTAATCTTTGAAAATTTAGACTTAATTAATGACTTTTGTAATGAAATTGCTCATAATAAAAGTATATTCATTTTCCAAGACATTGCAAAACACAAATTTTTAGACACGAAATATGATCTATTAATGAAAAATGCGTTAATAAAAGGAATTCGAGAATATCATTGTATTTGATGCACCAATCCCTTTCTTCTAAAAATATTCATTCCACCATGGTATTGCCCAACCGTTCCTTAGCGAAAAATCAGGAAGCTCAATCCTGTTGTTTCACAGATTTATCAAAAAACCCCTCTTTCCCGCCCTTCATGGAATGGGAAGAAATCTCCTCGGAGTGATGGCAGATGTTTTTCCGGAAATGCAGAAACACGGCCATGCACCTGCAAGAATACCCCCCCTCTCTCCGGATTTCAAAGGACACACCAAAAGGGCGATGACGCATCATCCGGGACCCCCCGCCCCTTCCGCCCCATCCGAAAATAGGTGATGTGGGAGTATTTCACGCCGGGGCGAAGTGAATCGCCTGGTCGTAGAGGATCTCGGGGGCGGCCGGGCCGATCCCTGTCGCCGGCTCGACATAGATCCGGTACGCGATGCGGACAGGCACGTCCTCCGGGATCCCGAGGCCACCGCAGCAGGACGGGACCTCGGTACAACCCGCCTCGCCATTGCAGTGGCGGGCAAACTTCCACACGTAGAAGAGGTCTGCATTGGGGTTTCCCGGCAGGTAACTGGTGGCCGAACCGGCGATATCGGCATCGGTGACAGCGACGACACCGTTCAATGCCTGGATTCCATAAACCGCGATGTTGGTGTAGATCCCTTTTCCGGTCGCCTTGTGGTTGACACCGTACACGATGATGAAATCGTCATCTGAGAGGAGGTAATCGCCGTTTCTCAGGTAGAGTGCGTCCCGGTTGTCCCCCAGGGCATCGGCTTCCCGCTGGAGCGAGTCATATCCTTCAAGTACCCAGATTTCAGTATGGTTCGCGGTTGCAACCCTCCCGCTCCCGTACCGGGCGACAATCGCATCCCGGAGCGATTCCTGGGTCGTCAGGAGGTCGAGTTCATGGGCATCGCCCGTTCCGCGTGGAATGAGCCGCGGCACGCCGTAGGGTTGCGGTGTGCGGGAAGTGGTGGGCGTCAGCCTGAAGACGTAACCGGGAGTGCCGTTCATGTATTCCGCCCCCTCTGTCTCGTTTGCAAAGAAGGCCAGGCGGTGGATGAACGCGATGGTATCCGACGTGTTCGAGAGCCCCATCCGGATGAGCCCGGACGGGATGATGTCGTCGTTGATCATGCCCGCCGGGTACCCTGCTTTTTGCGCAGCACTCCTCACCCGTTCGTTCGTCCCCTTGTCGGCAGTGGTGATGATCATGATGGGTTTTTTGTACGGGCCCGGCCGTCCCGGAGCCATGCCGGTCTTTATGCGGTAATTGTTGAGGGTATCGCCCAGGCTTGCGAAGATCCGCTGGTAGTCATCCAGTTGGGTAAACCAGCGTGTTCCGATGTAACTGCGGTAACTGAAGTATTTCACTTCGGGAGGAGTCGATCCCACGAAGACGATCGCCTCGTCCGGTTCCATGAAGTAATCCAGCCAGAGGCCCTTGTTTGCGGGGTTGATGGGTGCATCCGAGACCCTGCCACCCTCCTTGAGACCCGGGTAACCGGGGAGCTTGTAGGTGAGGTAGGGGGTGCTCGGGTTGTTCCCGTAACAGCTGGGGATGACGTGTGCGTCATACATGGCGAGCACATCGAACATCTCGAATTTTCCCTGCTGGACGGTGAAGCCTTCCTGCTCCAGTGCCGCGATGAAGGCCTCGATCTTCTCCGATCCGTCTCCTTTCTTCGTCAGTGTCACGAAGAGGATCTTTTCCTGCCCGGCAACCACCGTGGCTGTCTGGTTGGAGGCCTGGTAGCCCGTCTTCGAGAGGCTTACCGTGTACATCCCCGGCACGAGGTTCGTGATGACGAGCGGGGTGACCCCTGCATCCGTTCCGTTGAGGAGAACCGACGCTCCCTGCGGGGCTGACTGGATCCGGAGGCTCCCGTAGAGGGGAGTGAGCTTCGCGGTGACGACAACCGGTTTTCCGGCAGAAATGGTGATGTTCCTCTCGTAGGGGGCGTATCCTTCCTTTGCAAGGGAGAGGGTATGGACACCGGGTAAAATACCGGAGATGGTCGTCGGGGTCGAACCCTTTGCGACCCCGTCAAGGAGGATGGCTGCTCCCGGCGGGATAGAGGAGACGCTGAGCATGCCTGACTGTGCCGGTGTCACTGTCGGGCCGGGTCCGGGTCCGTTCCGGCTGACATGGACGATGAAGACAGATACCGGCTGGACCCCTGACATGCCGAATGGCGTGTCGGGGCAGAGGGATGCCGGTGCCTGCCCGGAGATAAACGTGACAGAGACAGACGTCCCGTCAGCCGGGTCTTCGTAGTATCCCTCCCCGCCTGCACCAAGCGTCCCGTTCCACACCAGAAGATCGTTTTTGGAGATGGTGACGTTTGCAGACGCTGCCTCGCAGACCGAACCGGAGCAGCATGCGCAGTCCGGCTGGTTCTCGGCGGATACCGCGTAGCCTGCTGCGAGGGGTGCAGGGAGCACGCCCGGGTCACCGTACAGGTCGGTCGCGTGGAGAGGCTCGGACGCGGTCAACGGTGCCAGGACCCCTATGCCTGCCCATTTCACGCCCTGCGAACCGATGCTCCCGGCCTCGACGGACGAGCCGACCCTGACCTTGTCAAAGACCTCCGGGACAGGAACGGTGCCGGTGAGCACCTTCGGGGTCATCGTCATCCAGGAGCACGGGGTCTCCCTCCCGTCGTACACGCAGCCCCACTTGTGGGTCACGAGAATGGTGACGGTGTTGTCGGACCTCGATACATCGGTCACGGTCCCACGGAAGCTGTAGGACGGGAGGACGGCTCCCGCCGGGAGGAAACAGGCGCAGATGGCCATGATCAGGAACAGGAAAAGAATCGTGCGGTGTTTATTCATCATATCATACCCCCCGGTGTACTCCGGAAAGAATGGAGAGCACTATGCGGGAAAGGTTAAAGAGCTTTGGAAGAGGGGGGAAGGCACAGTGACAGAAGCCAAGATGAGGGAGATCTGCACATGCCCCCTCACTGGACGCACCACACTGCCGGAACCAGGGATAGGCGACCCTTGAAGGGCGAGGGGGTGGTCAGTGGGGGTTGTATTCGTAGAGATGACTGCCGGGGAGGCAGGAGGGGCTGGCCACTGAGAGATCTGTAACAGGGGTGCGAACCAATCTCTTCCTGACACTTCTCTGGACACAGTTAGCCATTTGATAATACTCCTGCCCTTGAAGGCCAAGGGTAAAAGAATTGGGAAAGCGAATAAAAAGAATTCTACGGGCAATTGTCAATCGGACGAATAATATTTTCTAAAATAACAATCCGAGCGGATTAATCTGTTATTTTTGCATATTTTTTCGTTGGACCTGTATTGTTACAGAGTATTTTTCTCTCTTTCAATAATGGAACAGCGAATATTCCGATGTCAATCCTACCCCCGTTCTCCTATATATAAAATCATGAAAAGTCGGATTCCTCACATACTTGGAACCTAAATTGATACCTCTTTTAAAAGACAACGGACTTATTCGCATTCTGGGAAATTGGAGATGAAGTATTATTTATCCTGTTTCTTCCCTAACCATTAAAAAAAAAGCGAAAACACCTAGGTCTTTGTGTTCAGATCAATCATGACATCTGAACCTTGTCTGTTATTCATCTCTGTGGAATTTTGGCCTTTAAATAAAAATGGAATTTCTTATTTTCCACCTCCAGACTTCATATTGGTGGAGGCAATCATATGAATCGGTTTTTTTATTATCTACCTTTCAGCGGAATAGTTGAAACTCTTATGTATTCTCCCTTTGTAGAAGTATATCCTGAATATCACCGGGTTTTCGTGCAACCGCCCATCGCCAATGGCCAAAGCCACCATGAGCGTTGATTGCCTTTACCCATTCATCCAAGTAACGGTGTTTGACCCGATCCTGCTCACTTTCCTCGCCTTTGGTTTCCAGAATGAGCATATCTCCATTGGTCAGCCGCACGAGGAAATCGGGACGATATTTGCGCACCACGCCCTGATAAAGATAGGCAATCTCAAAGCCGAGATGATCATTCTTGGCCCAGGCTGCAACGGCGTCGCTATTATCCAACATGAATGCATCAGAGGATTCCCAGGTGCTGTCATATACACAGACATTGATATGCGATTTTTTCGTCCGCGTACAAGGTTTGCCGGTGTACCAGGCACGCATCTCTCCAGTGGAACGGATGGGATGGCCGCGGTCGAAGACAGGCTCTAAAAGTTCGGTATTTTCCTGGCGGACAGCATCCAGCACGTGTTGAATGACGCGACTCATGTTGAGGGTAATAATAAGGCGGCGGCGCAGTTCATCCTCATTGAAGACCGACGGAGTGATTCGAATACTATTGGAGCGGATAAATTGTTCCACGAGATGGAGCAATTGCGCGAATAGAACCTCGCGGTTGCCTTTCCAGGCGTTTTGCATCTGATCGAAAACATCCCGTGCTGTTTCGAAGATAATGCGCTGGATGCGAAATTCTCCGGCAAGGCGTTCCAGTTCAATACGGTCAATTTTAGTTACATCCGGCTTACCCTCCAGTATCGGGGCCAGTTCGGCAACCTGGGCGGTATTAGCCGCATCCAGTTCCAGAGGAGGCAGATGTGCCCAATCCACTGTAAGTTCGGGTTGGATGATGTGCTCGATGCGCACAATGTTTGGCCAGCGGATTTCATAATCGGTATTTGCTGGTTCCACCTGGACAAGCGTTTTTGGCTCGGGCGGCGGGGGCGGGCCGCTTTCTGTGCTCTCATGCGGCAAAAAGGTAAACGGCACGCCAAAAATGTTAACGTACTCGGGCTCGAACAATCCTGTTTGCGGATTGATTTCATACGAAGTGCGCCGTAGACCGCGTCCCACTACCTGCTCACAAAGCAGTTGCGAGGTGAAGGCGCGTAATCCCATGATGTGCGTTACTGTCTTGGTATCCCAGCCTTCGGAAAGCATGCCGACGGAAATGACGTTTTGTATTTTTTCACCGGCCTGCCCTGCTTTACCTATAGTATCGACCATTTGCCGAAGATATTCGGCCCGTGCGGCTTTCGTTAATATGCGTTTAAGGGGAAGATTCTCACATGATGCATCTTTTTCTTCCTCGTTTTCGCTGTTCTCAATAGCCGTGACGGGCTCCTCTTTCGCTTCGGCTTCTTCCAGCACCTTCGAATCAATATGCAGAATGCGTTCCGGGTCACATAGTTCATCAATGTGAATGCGCCTATTATCGAATGCGTGCTTGATGCGTGCTGCCGTTTCGACGCGATTTGCAACGGTGATCATCACCGGAGGGGTAGGCATACCGACCGACTGCCATCTCTTAAGAGTCTCTCTCCAATCGTAGCCAAGTAGGTAATAAGCATTCAGTACAAGGTCAGGGAGCGGTTCATGAGGTTCAGCACGGCGGTTTAGATCATCTTTCACATCAGGATCGTTATAGATGTGGTAAAGCCGCGAGCGATAAGTCCGGGCGTCCGGCACGGCGTCGTCACGAATGACAACACGAGGTGTCTTGACCAATCCGGATTCAATGGCGTCGTTCAGGCCAAAGTCGCTGACTATCCAGCCGAAGAGTGTCTCTTCGCCGCTGCGTTTACCGGAGGGAGCGAAAGGTGTGGCGGTGAAGTCATAGCATTTTAGGATACCGCGTGTGCGGTGCAGGCGGTCGAGGCCACCAATCCAGATAGTTGCTTCTTCGGCGCTGTCTTTCATATCACGCTGACGAAGATATTTGTCACGTGCTTCAGGATTGACGCGCCAGGCATGATGCGCCTCGTCATTAATGATTAAAATATTGCGAGCATTGGCCATTTCTCCCAGCACCTCGCGGGTATAGGCTTCATCGCTTTTAGGACCGCGTCGATCCACGCTCTTGCGCTTTTTCAGCTGTTCTTCACTTTCCCAGGTCAGAGCATGCCAGTTGCGTACCAATATTCGTCCCTGGCGCAGTTTATCCAGCAGGGGGGAGGGAACAATATCGAAGGCTTCATAGTAGTTACCTTCCGCAGTGGGGTAAAGTACTTCCAGCCGTTTTTTGACTGTCAGTCCGGGGGCAATGACCAGCACATTTTTGGAGAAACGGGCATCCTGCGGATTGACGACCTTGTTCAGAACCTGCCAGGCGATGGCCATTGCCATTACGATGGTCTTACCGGAACCTGTGGCCATCTTACAGCATTGACGGATAAATTCCCCGCCATCACCAGGAATTTCGATACCAGTGTGTTCGGAGGGAGCGGCCTCAGTCAGCCAGATGAGCGCTTCAATAGCTTCTAACTGACAAAAGAAAAAACGCCGCCGATCGAAATTTTCGGGATCAGTCCAATGTTCCAAAAGGCGTTTGGTAATGCTCGTAACTCCTGGATAGCCGGCCTCGCGCCATCGTTTGAGGCGTGGACGTATGGTATTGACCAGCGGGATTTCGATAAACAGACCGGGGTCATCGAAGGCCTTTGAGCCAGGAGTTGCGACCACGTATCCTGCCGGCCGACGACCTTCTGTTAATTCAAAGAGTTTGGTTGCCGGGTCGTAGCGCCAGTGTTGCCGCGGCTCCTCGTAGGGAGAGTTGACGATCAGGCGATCAATGGTGGTTTGGGCCATTATACTTCTACGCAAGGTTTGGTTCTACGTACAGGGATGTGACATTTATTTCGTTAATCTTACAGATCGGCTTTGATGGCTTTTCCATTGTTAGGAATTCGTCCACTTTTGCCGCCAACGCTGCTCCCGCATGAAGCGCGTCCATTGGTGCCACATCATAGGTGGAAGCAAGTTCTATCGCTTTTTGTGTCACATCGGGTTCACAGGGCACATTTTCCGCTGCTTTCTCGAGAATAGCATTCATAAACTCAACTTCTTCTGCCCTTTTATGAACTGTCGGCTTAGGCAGCACTTCCAGCCGGAGAAAATCGCTGACTACCAACTGTCGGTTAGGATCGTCCAACACTTCCAAGGCACGTCTAGAGATATTCTCCTTACCTTGAAAAGCGGCAATCATGATATTTGCATCAATGTACGTCCGCTTCATAGTCTTCAAACTCCCCACGTCTCCGTTTTACCTCTTCCAGTACCTCATCGGCGCTTAATAATTTCATACCTGCCTCAATCGCTCGAATGCGCAGGGACAGGAGGTTCTTGCCTAAGGAGGTACGTGGAACAAACATTTCCCTTAATTTGGAGAATCTGATTTCCGTACTTCGGTAGCTCATATTTTCTTCAGGGAGTGGCAGTATGACTTCGACCCATGGATCAACCCTGCTCGGGCTTTCGGCGGGAAAACGCTCACTGAAGCCGGTCGATTCCTCTAAATATGTTGGGGAAAGAACTCCGTAAGCTTCCCTGGCAGCCCAGTCACTGTTTAATCGTTCTATTAAAGGCGCAATCATGGCTGAATCTCCTTATACTCAGGTTCGAGCTTGTCTATTGTCTCCGGTGTCAATAGGTTAAAAAACATTTTTTTCGAAGACAAATGAATATCGTCAAGGTGCTGGTTAATATTATTCCAAGTCTCATTTTCTTTTATAGGTCTGATAGAATCTATATCAACCAGAACCCCGACGAACTTTTTGGAATCTCCTGGGATGGATACCTCCGCCGGTGATAAGATCTGGACAATATGAATTATGTCACCCTCTTTTATCTCAGTGCGGAGTTGCACCGGCCGGGTATGGGTATCATATCCCCCAATTTTCAGATCGAGATTCAGACAACTGAGACTCGGTGGCTGATCCAAATCAATAATATCCATGTATTTTAACGAGAAGCGCTCCAGCCGATCGATCAGCCCTATGTTGCGGACAATTTGGATTATCGACCGGATATCCTCCGAAAATGTCTTCCAACCTGAATAAGGGCGGCGACAGCTTAGAGAGACGACATGTTCACCTATCTGAACCGCCTGGTTTCCACCTTCCAACCGAATCTTAGGAACATACCTGAGGACGGGATCATGTTCTGCAATGAGCGCTGGTATATCCGCAGAAGGAAGTCGAACGATGTTAGGGTACTTGTCCTTTAAAGCCGGGAACATGATTCCAGGAAGCAAGTCTACGACAGATGGCTTTGTGCTTGTAAAGCGGACTTCCCATACCGCCTCAATCAGCGGTTCTTTATGTAATCTAATCGGTGTTTTGTTTACCATGTGCTATCTCCTACGAAAGTTCCATAATCTTCAAACTCTCAATCCCCCGGTCGTCTACGATCTTGACGGCAATGCGCTTATGTTCGCCCGACTCGAAGGGGAGCGACACCGTGCCGCGGTAGGCCTCGATTCGTTCCTCGTCAATCTCGGCCTTGAGATTGCGAGCCAGTTTTGCCCATCCTTCGCCCTCCCCTGCCATTGGGAAGAACACCTGGCGCGGGTAGAGACTGCGGCCGTCGTAATCAGTATCCAACATCCACATCGCAATCTTATTTGCGCTACCTGATTCGATCTGACCTGTCTGGATATTGTAGTAATCAAACCCGCGTACTTCGACAACGTATTTCCCGTCTTTCTCCCTATGCATTTGCACATCCGGCTGGCCGATAAGCCAGAAAGATTCGTTGCTGGCACGCTTTTTCTTGAGATCGTCTGTCAATAGATCGGCGTTCATCTGCGCCTTCAACAATGTTACGCCAGGCCAATTCGTCTCGTCTATGTCCTTTGCTGCTTCAGGATCGAATTGGAAGGCGGCAAATATGATAAGTTTGGGCTTGGGCACAAGCCTCTGCGCTTCTTCGATGGCAAGTTCTACCTGGCGTTGCTCCAGGGGGGCATGCTCGGGACCGAAAGAGACTACAACACGCATCGAATTGTTAGATGGGGATTTACTGGTCGCAGAATCGACGCTTTCATCGCTGGGAAACGTCTCGCCATCGGCGTGCAGGAAGCGGCAGCCCGGGAGCGGTTCCAGCCGGGCGAAACGGATGTACTGGCCCCCCTTGCCGCGGATGCCGGTGCGCAGGAGTTCGTCGCGCCATTCGGCCTGGCGCAGGGTCTCACCCGAGCGGGCGATGGAGGCGTCGGCGGCCTGCGGTCTGTCCTCCAGTATCTCATCCGGCGATTTCACCACCGGCGCCGGGACGGCCTCCACCGTGAACGGCCCGGTCACGCGAATCTTCTTGCGGTCCATGTAGGGCTGGTCGTAGAGCGTCTCCTGCGGCGCGTGGCGGGCGATGGCCTCGTCCATCTCTTTTTGCATGGCGCTGCGGGCAACGTGGAAGGCTTCGAAGGGCCTACGGGCCTGCTCCGGCCAATCAGCCGGAAACTCAAAGGGCACCTCCCATTCCACCAACTCATTGGCCTTAACTACCTGGCCGGAGGGCATGGTGAAGGTGGCGCTATCGGGCGCGGCGAAGTCCACGAATTGCCCTTTGCGGCCCCCGGTCGTGACCTTGAATTGGAGCGGCTCACCCTTCAGCACGGCGTTCAGGTCTGCCAGTGCCTGTTCGACAGCCTGGTGCATGCGGGCATAGATGCCGTCGATCTCCGGATTGTTGGCGATGGACTTGAGCGTGACGTGCGGCACGGTCTTGTACTTGAAGCCGGAGCCGACGCCCTCTTCCGGGTGCGCCAGTTCGTAGTAATCGAAGACGGCGGTCATGAGCCGCTGGCGGGCGATGGCCAGCGCTACGCGGGAGGTGTCGCAGGTGATCCAGCGCCGCCCCCACTGCTCGGCCTCGTAGGCCGTGGTGCCGGAGCCACAGGTGGGGTCGAAGACCAGGTCGCCCGGGTCGGTAGTCATCAGAAGGCAGCGTTGAATAGTGTTGGCCGCAGTCTGCACCACATACGTTTTCTCTGCACTTCCTAGTTGCGTACCTGTCCAAACGTTGGAAATTGACCCCATTACAAAGTCTGTCGTAGATCGTTTGTAGCGAAGTCTGTTACCACGCAAAAAGATTCGCCCCGCTAAACCCAACTTTCTAATGCCTTCGGACGTTGTCTTCCAATGCAAGCCAGCGGGACATTCAAAGACTTCACCTTGAAATTCCACAGGTTCGGAGCCGGACACAGTAGAACCTTGAGATGTGAGTTGGTCAGAAGCAAACACCACTGATGCGCCCGGTAGCAAAGTTGGGTTGCTTTTTTCTTCGTCAGAAAGCTTTCGAATCTCACCGTTGGGTAATTCAACAAAGTCGTAATAATTCGTTTCGAGATTTTTCGGTACATAGAGTTGACGATACTTCACTGACTCAATATTTTTTGCATACCAAAGAAGATAATCGCTCACTGAATCCAAGAGCTTGGCACTAAACCCCGTGGTCTTTGTGAAGGTGACCAGCGCAACGCAGTTCCCCGCCCCAAACACCTCATCCATCAGCTCCCGCACATGATGCACGTTCTCATCGCTGATCTGCACAAAGATGCTGCCGCTTTCGGTGAGCAGTTCCCGTGCCAGGAGCAGCCGGTCGCGCAGGTAGGTCAGGTAGGAGTGGATGCCCAGTTCCCAGGTGTCGCGGAAGGCGCGTAACTGCTCCGGCTCGCTGGTCAGGTCTTCGTCCTTGCCGTCCTTCACGTCGCGCTTGTTGACGAAAGGCTGGAAATTGGAGCCGTACTTGATGCCGTAGGGCGGGTCGATGTAGATCATCTGCACCTTTCCGGCCATGCCCTCTTTTTCCAGCAGCGAGTTCATCACCAGCAGGCTGTCGCCGGCGATGAGGCGGTTGGTCCAGCCGT
>ENA-UOWE01002742-UOWE01002742.1-activated-sludge-metagenome-genome-assembly--contig:-NODE-2742-length-18986-cov-5.056521_pt1 | contig 18986 bp, 15 predicted proteins | sample MGYA00249841_ERZ761562 | MGnify/ENA primary metagenome ERZ761562 (study PRJEB28883, sample SAMN05720200) | activated sludge metagenome | isolation source: Anaerobic digester | place: Japan... | reverse complement strand
GCGCCCAGGGTGAAACTGCCGTTCTCGGTGGCAAAAAGGTTGGAGTAGTTGTTGACCTGCGAATAGGCGTAACTTGCGCTGACGGGATTCGGCACCAGGTCGCTCCATACGCGTACCGTGTCCGGCGCGGCAATCTCCGCGTCTGCTTCAACATATACGCCGTTTTCCCCAGCGACGGCGAAGCCGTACAGCGGCGCCTCGACCCCGTTGGAAGGCGCGGCGGCCAGCCCGTCGCCGACGTTGTTAAAGCGCACGTAAACGCTGTCGCCGGCGATTTCCGACGATACGGCGAGCGGGGCGGAGTAACTCGACCGCCTGCCGTACACCAGCCCTAAAGCGGCGAAAGCCATTTTTTCCCCGACCGGTTTTTTAATCATCGGATGGATGGCGCCGACGGCCCCCATGTCCTTGTCGATCTTTTTCGTATCCCATTCCAGCGGGACATCGTAGATGGTGGTCATAGCCCTTGCGGTCGGGTTCTGCGCCTGAATCTCGCCGAGCTGGATATTGAAGTTGCCGACCAGGTTCAGCGCTTCTTCGCCGTCCGCGTAATGGTAAGACGCGATTTGCGTAAATACGAAAGGCATCGAACTGCCCTCGTAACCGAACAGGGCGCTGTAACTTTGCTGCATCAGGTTCATCGCGTCGGTATAGGCCCCGTGCGGTTCGCTGATATTGCTTTCGCCCTGGTACCATATCATGCCGTCCGGTTCAAATCGGCCCAGCGGTTCGATTTTTTTGTTGTAGTTGGCCGTCATATCGACAAACGCGCTGTGTTTGACGCTATCCCATTGTTCGCGCGTGATATACCGCCCGGTTGCGGCAAGGTAATCCTTAACGGCGGGCGCGCTGTCGATCGCGCTGCGCGAAAGCCAGGTGTATATCGACGATCCGCCCAAAGAGGCGTTGATAATGCCGACGGGCACGTCCAGCTCTTTTCTCAGTTCGCACGTGAAAAAATAGGCGACGGCGCTGACGGACATCAGCCGCCATGTGTCCGTGCCTTTATACCAGGAAGCGCCTTTGATGTCGTTGAGCGCTTCGAACGGCAGGTTATCGCCCGAACCGTTGTATTCCGGGAAGACGGGCACGTCGAGCACCCTCAAATAATCGTCCGTTCCGCCGGTTTTGGACAGGGCGAAACCCTCGTAAGTCTGGTACAGGCCGTACTGCATATTCGATTGCCCGCTCGCCAGCCACAGTTCGCCGAACACAACGCCTGCCAGCGAGGCGAAAGGCGTGCCGTCGGCATAGACCTTAATCTCGTAATTGGCATATCCGCCCTCCACACCCTCCGTTTCCACCTCGAAGGTGCCGTCGGGCATAGCGATTGTGCTGCCCGTGCGGACAATCGTGTCCCCGCCGAGGATAATCTGCATCAAAATCTCGGCGCCGCGCGCCGCGCTGCCGGCCAGCCGCACCGGTTTGTTTTGTGAAAAAAGCATATTGTTGCCGTAAATATTCAGCAGTTTCGCATCGCTGCTGCGGGCGGAGGCGGATACGGCGGCGGCGCTTGTCATAAAAGTGAAAGCAAGCAAAACGGCGAGCAGCTTTTTCATCGGAAACCCCTCCCGGTATTGATATGGCTATTCTAAACCAAGCGGCGCAGAATATCAAACAATCCGCCTGTCCGGAAACTTGTTTTCGTTGACAATCAAATGCGCAGCGGATATATTTGAAATGAACTTTTGTTGCCGCAAAGGAGAGGGAATGAACCGATTTGAATTGAAGCGCGCTTTTGCCGAAAACAAGCGGGTTTACGGGACTATGGTCGCCTCCGTGTCGCCGAAATGGGCGGCCGAAATCGAAAAGACCGGCGCCGATTTTGTATTTCTCGATTCCGAGCATATGCCGATGGACCCCTCCGTGCGCGCATGGATGTGCCGCTGTTACGACGCGATGAATATCGCACCGATTGTCCGTATCCCGTATTGCAGCGCTTTCGAAGCGTTTGCTGCGATTGAATGCGGCGCCTCGGGCATCGTTTCGCCTTACCTCGAAACCGTCGAGGAGATCGACACCCTCATCGGCGCCGTCAAATACCGTCCTCTGAAGGGCCGGCGCCTGCGCGAAGTGCTTGACGGCGCCGTGGTCTTATCCCCCAAGGAACAGGCTTATTTTGATCGCTACAACGCGGGGCGCCTGCTGATTCTCAACATCGAGAGCCGTTTCGCCGCCGACCATATTGACGAACTGGTTTCAAAACCGGGCGTCGACGCCGTTTTTATCGGTCCGCACGACTTAAGCGTCAATTTGGGAATCCCAGAGGAATACGACCACCCCGAGTTCGAGGCCTATGTCGAAAAAATCATCGCGTCCTGTTTGAAGCGCCGAGTCGGCGTCGGCAACCATTTCTCGGGCGACATCCAAAAACAAATCCTTTGGGCGCGCAAAGGGATGAATATCGTTGTTTGGAACTCGGACATCAATCTTTTTGTCAAAACAGTCGCGAGGGATTTCGGCATGATACGCGAAGCGCTCGGCGACGCGCCGGCAGGGGAGACGGCCGGTGTAACGATTTAGGTTCAAAGGGAGGCGGTACGCGATGGATTATATTTTTACCGATCAAGCCAGTCCGCCGAAGGGGCATTACAGCCAGGCGGTCAGGCACAACGGTATCCTCTACCTGTCGGGGATTCTGGGCATTACACCCGAAGGCGAACCGGTCCGGGGCGGCATGCTCCGGGAAGCGGAACAGGTTCTTTTGAACCTGAACGAGATTCTGAAAGCAGGCGGCAGCAATCCGAATCAGCTGTTGCGGGTCACCCTCTATATCGGCGACATGGACGGCTGGCCGGAGGTCAACCGCCTCTATGCCGCGTACATGGGCGAACACCGCTGCGCCAGGAGCGTGGTGCCTGTTTCGAATCTTCCCTTTGGTCTGCATATCGAACTTGAAGCGACGGCTGCGTGCGCCGCAACGGACGGCTGACGAGCGGAAAGCTTTTTGGAGAAGCTATGATAAGCGAACAGCCTTTTGAAATGCCGAAACCGACGCCGGCGCAGTCGGCTTGGGCTGACGCCGAGGTCGGCGTGCTCATCCATTACGATATCCATGTGTTTCGCCCCGGTTTCGATTTCCGCAAACACTGGGGCAAACCTTTGCCGGCTTCGATTTTTAACCCTGCCGCACTGGACACGGACCAATGGCTGGCAGCGGCGCGCAGCGCGGGCGCGAAATACGCCGTGCTCGTCGCAAAGCATGGTACGGGTTTTTCTTTGTGGCCGACACGGGCGCATGAGTACAGTGTGAAGAACTCGCCCTGGCGCGGCGGCAAAGACGATATCGTCGGTGATTTCATCCGTTCCTGTGAAAAATTCCGCATTAAACCCGGGCTTTATTACAGCGTCTCCTGCAATGGCTATCTGGGCGTTGACGATCCCGGAAGAGTGGTCGGCGGCGATCCGGCCATGCAAAAATATTACAACGAAATCGTCGTCAAACAGCTGACGGAACTTTGGTCAAGCTACGGGAAGCTATTCGAAATCTGGTTTGACGGCGGCGCTCTCCCGCCGGAAAAAGGAGGACCGGACGTCATCCCGCTGCTGATGAAGTACCAGCCGGATGCCGTCTGTTTCCAGGGCCCCGACACATACCCGTCGCTTCTGCGCTGGGTCGGCAACGAGGACGGCATCGCTCCGTCCGACTGCTGGAGCACGGCGAACACCGCCTACAAAGACGGGAACGACGCGTTTTTTCCCATCAACGGCAAGGGCGACCCGGACGGGAAAATCTGGGCTCCGGCCGAGACCGATATACCGAACCGCAGGCACAGCGCATATTCGGGCGGCTGGTTCTGGAAGAAGAACCAAGACCGCTTTCTGTTTTCCGAAGACGAACTGGTTGAAAGATATTACACTTCGGTCGGGCGCAACAGCAACCTCTTAATCGGCATGGTCATTGATGACAAGGGCCTTGTGCCTGAAGCCGACGCGGCGAGGTTCGCCGGCTTCGGTGCGGAAATCGGCCGGCGATTTTCGTCGCCCGTTGCCGATGCATCCGGCGAAGGCGCAGAATTGACGCTGCGGTTCCGGGAGCCGTCGCGTATCAACACGGCGGTCATCCAGGAGGATATCGCGCGCGGCGAGAGAGTCAGGGCGTTTACGCTCGAAGCGATGACAGACAAAGGATTCAAGCAGGTGTGTTCGGGCCAATGCGTCGGGCATAAACGCATCGAACGCTTTCATGACATTACGGCGTCCGCTTTGCGGCTTCGCTGCTCAAAAAGCACGGACACACCGCTTATCAAACGCTTCACCGCCTACCGGGTGTGAAGAGACGGTTGAAAGAGCTGTTTATCTGAGAAAGGGGAATGGCTATGCTCGATTTCGGCGCGGTCAAAAGAATCACGTCTTTCCTCACGACCGTCGTGTTGATTTTCTCTTTGATTGCAGGCCTGCTCGACAGGGAGCTTCCGGACGAAAATATCAACAGCCCTCTGGTAACAGATGCCCGTTTCTATGTTTCGACGGCAGGCAGCGATGCAAACGACGGCACCATAGATGCCCCGTTTGCCACCATCGAAAAGGCGAGAAACGCTGTATATGCTTTAAAAACGGGCGAGGGTCTGCCGGAGGGCGGCTTGACCGTCGCAATCATGGCGGGTGAATACAGCGCGCCAAACGGGCTAGGCTTTACGGCGGAAAATTCGGGCACGGCCGCCTGTCCGGTCACCTATTGCGCCTACGGCGACGGGGAAGTCATTATCAACGGCGGCCTTACGCTTAAGGCGAAAAATTTTGTGCCTGTCGGCGGCGCCGCGAAAAAGCGGTTATCGTGCGCGGCTTCGCAAAAGGTGCTGCAGTGTGACCTCGGCGCGCTGGGCGTTACGGCGGAAGATTACGGCAAACTGTACGCTTTCGGTTCTTACAATACCGCCGCGAAGTATGACGGCGACACCGTCGGGCCGATTTACAGCGAACTGTTTTGGAACGGTGAGCGGATGACGCTCGCCCGATACCCCAACGGCAACGATTTTCTAAAAACCGGTAAAATCTACGATAATGGCGACACCCAGGAAACCTATGGGAACGGAACCGTTCAAAACCCGGGCTGGCCCACCATGCGCAACCCGCGCGGCGGCACGTTCGGTATCAGCTGCGCTCTGCGCAGCCGTATCAAAGGCTGGGCCACCCTCGATGATGTCTGGCTGTTCGGTTATTTCAAATACGACTGGGCGGATTCCACCACGCCCATCGCGTCTGTGGATATGAAAAAGCGGACGCTGACGACGAAATACGCGAGCGTTTACGGCTTCAACGAGGGCGCGCGCTATTACATATTCAATTCGCTCGAAGAACTCGACGCAAAAGGCGAGTGGTATCTCGACAGAAACAGCGGCATTCTTTACCTGTATCCGCCCGGGCCGGTCGAGTCGGCCGATATTCAAATATCTCTGACAACCGACAATATCCTGCATTGTCAGGCGGATTATCTGACGTTCCGCGGCCTGACCGTCAAAGGTACCCGTTCCAACGGTATCGTTGCTATCGGCAGCCACAACCGGGTGGAAGACTGCCGTGTGACCGGCGTCGCGGGTTCCGGCATCATACTCAGAGGCAACGAAAATTTGGCCGCCGGCAATGAGGTATTTCATGTCGGCGCATCCGGTATCGATTTGTCGGGCGGCGACAGGGTCACGCTGACACCATGCAACAGTGTTGCCAGGGACAATCTGGTTCACCATTGGTCCGAGGTGGTCAAGACCTACCGCTCCGCCATCGGCGCCAACGGCGTCGGTATAACCATCGCCCATAACGAAATGCATACGGCGCCGCATTTGGCAGTACTGTACGGCGGCAACGATATCGTCATCGAATACAATAAAATCCACCATGTCTGCTCCGAAACCATCGACGGCGGCGCGGTCTATGCGGGCAGAAACTGGACAATGCAGGGCTGCGCGGTCCGTTACAATTATTTCTACGATATCAACGCGGATATCGGCAACCCCGTGGCGCTCTATTTCGACGATGCGCTGTCTGGCCAGACGGCATTCGGCAACGTCTTTAAAAACATCAAAGGCATCGGCATCCTCGCCGGCGGCGGGCGTGACCTGGTTCTGTCCAACAACATTTTTATTGATGTCGGAACGCCCGTCAGCTATGATGACCGCGCGCGCGACGGCTATGTCAACAACGGCTGGTTCGCGCATATGGTAGTGCCTTCGGACGGCTACTTGTGGACCATGCTGGCCGAGATGCCATACGCCGGTGGAACATGGAGCGCGAAATACCCCTCGCTGGCAAAAATTTCGACAGACCGCAGCAAACCGGACGATATCGACTTCGCCTGCAACCCGTCGCACAGCGTCGTTGAAAACAATTTACTATACAAAAGCGGCAAAAAACTCGGCAGCATCGCCGATTCTGTTTACCGCTACAGCACAATCGGCGACAACGCGTTTTACCCATGCAAGAATCCCGGGTTTGCCGATGCGTGCGGCGGCGATTATTCTTTGCGGCCTGACGCGGATGTATTCCGGCGGCTTCCCGGTTTTCAAAACGTGCCGTTTCACGACATCGGCATCTCCGGATAACCGCAGCTGCGCAGCAGGAACGAAAGGAGCCTTCTGATGAGTATCAAAAAACTGCTTGCCGTGATTTCATTAATCCTAACCTTGCTGTTTGAAGGAGTTGGGCCGATGGTAAGCCGTATCAACGATGTGGCGTTTCGAATCGACGCCTCCGCAACGGGGGAAGTCATCGGCAACAAAGTCAGCAACGCCAATGTCTGGTCGCTTGATTCGGTGCCCGCCCCCGCCACGGGCGAACCCGGGACGGCGCATCCCGCCGCGTTTCTCGAGTATGTCCAGCTTATGACCGCGACGGGCGGCAGCGCGCAGCGCGACCTGTTCAAAGACCCCTCCGACAAGAGTGTCCTGAACGATTACGACTTTGCGCCGCTCATCAACGCCTGCAGGAATATATTGGCTCTCGGCGCGAAGCCCCATATCAAACTCGGCAACGTCCCGCTGAAATACTCCGCCAAGCCGTCGATCGGCGTTTTCGGCGTCAATGTCCGCCCGCCTGCAGACTATCGGGTTTATTACGACTACATCGCCGCCGCAGCCCGGGCGCTGGTGGACGAATTCGGCGCGGCCGAAGTGCTTGGATGGCGCTTCGGCGTTCTGACCGAATATGAAAACGCAGACTGGTTCAAGACCGAGAGCGGCCTGGCTTCCGATACGCTTGAAGCCTATTGCCGGCTTTACGATACGACCGTCGCCGCCCTGCAGGATACCGTCGGCCAAGAAGTTTATGTCGGCGCGCACAGCATGTCGGTCGCGGAAGGGTTATGGGACGAACGGGATTTTATCGAACACTGCGCAAACGGGACGAATTACTGCACGGGCGCTAAGGGGACGCGCCTGTGCTATCTGTCGTCCTCTTTCTATGACAGCAAGCCGGGAGAGTTTGCAAAGTTGACCCTGCCCCAGACCATCGCCATTCTCCGTGAAAAAGCCGAGAGCGTCGGGCTTAACAACCTTGCGTACGGCGTTGACGAGGGCCGCATCCTGTCCGGCACCAGGGGAGCGGCCGCTTCCGACCTCAATATGAGGATTTGCGGCTTTACTTATCAAGCGGCCTACGACGCGCGGCTGATCAAGCAGATGGCGGATTACGATATCGATTATTTCTCTGCCTGGGGTTATACGACAGCCGGCCTCGCCTCCGGCATACCGACGGTCAGTTATCATGTCGCAAACCGGTTTGCGTCAATATCCTCGGCAAGCAGGGTTCCTTGCGACGCATCGGCTTGCTTGATTCCCGGCGCCGAGGTGCAGGCCTTGGCCGGCTATGATGGGGATACGGATACCGTTTATATAATGGCTTATAATTTCAAAAATTCCCTGGATTACCGCACTGCCGCCGATTTGTCTTTCATCATAGAAATGCCGCAGTTTGACGGGCGTGATGTTAAGGTGACGCGTTATGTCGTGGATGACAATGCGAATTTTTTTGACGAATGGCAGCTCGACCGCAAGCGTTATTCGATCACGGACGACTGTTTTACCTGGTCGCCCGACGACCCCTGTATCGAGTCCTATACAACGCTGAGCGCCCAGTGGGCGAGGGATTTGTACTTCACGCAGCTGCGCGGGAAGTATGCATCCTGCGCCGCACTGTCACCGGTTGAGGAGACGGCGCATATCAGCCGCTCGCGGCTGAAAATCGGAATATCCCTTGCGCCGAACGCCGTGGTTTTTTATGAAATCAAACCGGCTTGAGAAGGTTGCCTGCCCGTATTGTTGCGTCCCCGTTTGTGTGCTAATATATTCTTGATTCCGGCACCGTCCGATGGACGATATTTCCCATAATGAAAAGGAGGATTACCCGTGTTTTGTCCTTTTTGCGGAGCATCCGCGCCCGACGACTCCAAGTTCTGCGTCAGCTGCGGTAAAAGTTTGGCGCCTCCCCAGGAAGTACCGGCGCCCCCGCCGCCCGCGCCGGCGTACCAGGCGCCTCCGCCGCCCCAGCCGGCTTATCAGCCGCCTCCGCCCGTCGAACCCGCTTACCAGGCGCCCCCGCCACCTCCGCCGGTTTACCAAACGCCGCCCCAGCCCCCGGCCGGACCTCCGCCGCAGCCGGCCTATCAGCCGGCGGCAGGCCCTCTGCAATACACCATCTTCGGCGAAAATCTGCCCGCGGTTTCCATCAGGCTCAACCCGGGAGAAAGCATTTTCACCCAGTCGGGCGGCATGACATGGATGGACGCCGGCATCACCATGGCTACCAATATGCAGGGCGGCTTTATGAAAGGGCTCGGCAGGATGGTTTCGGGCGAGTCGCTGTTCATGGCGACCTACACCTCAACCGCCCCGAACCAGGAAATTGTCATCGCCTCTTCCTTCGCGGGCAATATCGTCCCGATCGACGTGACGGCAAGGCCCGTGATTGCCCAGCGCACGGCTTTCCTGTGCGCCCAGCCGACCGTAACGCTCAGTGCCTATGTCACCAGAAGCATCAAGGCGGGCCTCTTTGGCGGTGAGGGTTTTGTGCTTCAGAAACTCGCCGGCGCAGGCATTGTGTTCATTGAAATCGACGGCAGCCTGAAAGAGAGGACGCTCGCGCCCGGCGAAACCATTAAAGTCGATACCGGCAATGTCGCCGCATTCGAAGAAACTGTCACCTACCAGGCCGAAATGGTGAAAGGATTTAAGAATATCCTGTTCGGCGGCGAAGGCCTTTTCCTGACGACGCTCACCGGGCCCGGCAAGGTATGGCTGCAGACGATGTCGATTGCCAGTTTCGCCAAGCAGATTATTCCTTTCCTTCCCAAGCCCAGTTCGTAATAAACCGCAGTAAATATGAAAAGCCCTCCGCGCGGCGTTCTGATGCGGAGGGCTTTGTGTGTTCAAAGAGACAGAATTCAGGCAAATTCAGCGCGGATAGCGTTGATGACAGCGTCGACATCGGCTTTGACAATCAGCAGGGAAATATCCGTTTCCGACGTGCATATCATCCTCAGGTCCGCGTTGACGGCAGCCGCGGCTTTGAAAACCTTTGCGGCCACGCCGGGCTTGCCTTTCATCGCCTCGCCAAAAATCGATATTTTACAGTTGCCGCCGCTGACGCTGATTTTCAGGTCCGGGTTCACCGAGCGGAGTTTGGCGACGATATCGAGGATCCCGCCGAAATCATCGCCGCTGACGGTGAAAGAAAGGCTTGAATGCTGGCCGTTTGGAGGGGACTGGGATATCATATCGACGTCGATGCCCGCGTCGCGTATCATCTCGAATATCGTGGCGACCAGCCGGATATCGGCGGGCGAGTCGTTGAGCGATATCAGCGTTGCGTCCTCGGTGACGGTGATTCTTTCGATAATGTTCATCCTAACAGCTCCTTCATGGTATACAAGCCGTTGTCTTTGCCGACAAGGAATAGCGCGGCGTTGACGGCGCCCGCGGCGAAAATCTGACGGCTTTGCGCGGAGTGGCTGATGGTGATGACTTCGTTTTCGCCCGCGAAAATAACGGTGTGCTCCCCGGTAATCGTGCCGCCCCTGACCGAATGGATACCGATCTCATTTTTCGACCTTTTCGCTTTTTTTGCATGCCGGTCATAGACGTATTCCGGCTTTTCGGGCAGCGCATCCGATACCGCGTCGGCCAGCAGAAGCGCAGTGCCGCTGGGCGCGTCGAGTTTCTGGTTGTGGTGAGCCTCGACAATCTCGATATCGTAACTGCCGCCGAGCGCCTCTGCGGCGCGCCATGCCAGCTGAGTTACGAGGCTGACGCCCAGGGACATATTCGGGCTGTAAAAAATCGGGACTTCTTTGGCCGCCTTTTTGATGGCGTCGAGTTGCTTGGCATCAAAACCGGTCGTGGCGATGACCGCGGGCGTCCGTGTTTTACGCGCATAACCCAGCAGGGCATAAAGAGCGGACGGGTTGGAGAAATCGATGATTACATCGACTTTTCCGCGCCAAAGCACCGGATCCGCGATAATCTGGTAAGGGGCGCCTTCGTACGCGCGGATATCGGTGCCGACCGCGATCTCGCAGTCGGAGCGTCCGGCGACCTCGTCGGCCACGAAACGCCCCATTCTACCCGAGCAGCCGCACAGCATGATCTTAATCATCAAACAGCCTCCGGCAAGGAATGTTATGTTAAACCGCTAAATCAATTTATGCCTTTTCAGCGTGGCTTGCAGCTTGGCGCGGTTGCTTTCGCTCAGGCCGACGAGCGGCATGCGGCATTCACCGACGGGCCAGCCCATCATAACCATTGCCTCTTTGCAGGGAATGGGGTTGACATCAATAAACAAGTCGTTGCACAGGTCGAGGAAATGCAGTTGGAGGTAGGCGCTGCCAAGCGTGTCGCCTTCCAGGTATTTAACGACCATATCGTGCGTTTCCCTCGGCACGAGGTTGGACAATACCGAAATGACGCCTTTTGCGCCGAGCGACATAAATGCGGTAATCTGGTCGTCGTTTCCCGAGTAGAAAGCCAGTTCGTCGCCGCAGAGGCTGATAGATTTTGCCAACGCGGAAATATCGCCGTTGGCCTCTTTGGCGCCGACAATTTTCGGGTTTTTGGAGAGCTCGAAGTAGGTTTCGGGTTTGATATTCAACCCGGTTCTGCTGGGCACGTTGTAAGTGATAATCGGCGTGCTGACTCGGTCCGCGATGAAATTGTAGTGGGCGATAAGCCCTTCCTGCGAGGTTTTATTGTAGTACGGTGTGACAATCAGCAGCCCGTCTACGCCGGCCGCTTCCGCTTCGTTGGATAGTTTGACGGCATAGCTGGTGTCGTTGCTGCCGGTTCCCGCGATGACGGGGACGCGGCCTGCGACATAATCCGCCGCAAATTTAATCGTTTCGGTGTGTTCTTCGTGCGTCAGCGTGGAGCCTTCGCCGGTGGTGCCGCAGATGATGATGGCATCCGTCCCGTTTTTGATCTGGTAGTCGATGAGGATCTCGAGCAAGTCGTAGTTGACCTCGCCGTATTCGCCGAAAGGCGTGACAATGGCGACGCCGGCCCCGGTAAATAACACCTTTTTCATGCCCATACCTCCTGGTTGAATAAAGGTTCCTTAGCCGATAAATCCCTGCGCACACAGCAGTTCTGCCATTAAAACACCGCCGCCGGCGGCGCCCCTGAGCGTGTTGTGCGACAGGCAGATGAACTTGTAATCATATTGGCTGTCTTCCCTCAGCCGTCCGGCGGACACCGCCATACCGTTCTCGAGGTCCCTGTGCAGTTTAGTCTGCGGCATATTGTCCTCGTAAAAGTAGTGGAGGAACTTCGCCGGTGCGCTGGGCAGGTTCAACTGCTGCGGAACCCCGGAAAAGCCGGTCCAGATGTCGATGATTTCCTGTATGGAAGGCTTGCGCTCAAACCGCGCGAATACGGCCGCCATATGGCCGTCGCTGACCGGGACCCGGATGCACTGGGCTGTGAAACGGGGTGACGCCGCAGGCACGATTTCTCCGCTGGCGATGGAACCCCAGATTTTCAAAGGCTCTTTTTCGCTCTTTTCCTCTTCGCCGCCGATAAAGGGAATGACGTTGTCCACCATCTCCGGCCAGGTATCGAATGTTTTCCCGGCTCCGGAAATGGCCTGGTAAGTGCAAACAAGCACATCTTCGACACCGAATGCCGAAAGGGGATACAGGGCGGGGACATAACTCTGCAGCGAGCAGTTGGATTTGACGGCGATAAAACCGCGGTTCGTGCCTAAGCGCTTTCGCTGGTAGGGAATGATTTGAGCATGCTCGGGATTGAGCTCCGGTATAATCATCGGTACGTCGGGCGTAAAGCGGTGCGCGCTGTTGTTGGAGATGACGGCGCATTCCGCCTTGGCGTAAGCAAGCTCAAGTTCTCTAATCTCGTCCTTTTTCATGTCGACCGCGCAGAAGACAAGGTCACAGGCCCGGGCGATTTTATCCACATCGGCGGCGGCGTCCAGAACGGTCATGCCGGCAAGTTTTGCCGGCAGGGGAGAAGGCATGCACCATCTGCCTGCGAGCGCTTCTTCGAAAGTCTTTCCTGCGGAGCGCGGACTGGCCGCCAGCACGGTGACATCGAACCAGGGATGTTCGGCGAGCAGCGAGCAGAAGCGCTGCCCTACCATGCCTGTGGCTCCGATAATACCGGCGTTGTACTTTTTCATGTCCGTCAGCCTCCGTTCAAAAAATCAGAATACGGCGCCGGTGTTTGTGCTATAATGTTTGCTGTCGGCATCAAGCCGGCGCCGATTGAGTGAAATTACCCTAAATCTTACCATTATTTCAACGTCAAGTCAAATGCCGGATGCCCTTGCACGGCCATTGGAGAATTGAGTGAAAACCAGCGATTTTTATTATGAACTTCCGCCCGAACTCATTGCCCAGCACCCTGCCCAACCCAGGGACAGTTCCCGCCTCTTTATCCTTGACAGGCAAACGGGTGAAAAAAAGCACGGCGTTTTCAGCGACATTACGCAATATTTGCTCGAAGGCGACTGCCTGATACTCAACGATACCCGTGTGCTTCCGGCGCGCCTGGATGCGGTAAGAACGGATACCGGCGCGCGGGTCGAACTGCTTCTGCTGAACCGTGTCGGCGCCGACACCTGGGAAGTGCTCGCGGGTCCCGGTAAAAAAGCCAGGGAGGGCGCGCGGTTTGATATCGGCGGACTGATGCGCGCGCAAATCATCGATGTGCTTCCCGACGGCAACCGTGTCGCCCGTTTTGAATGGGACGGCGACTTCTTTGCGGCGCTCGAAAAAGTCGGCGAAATGCCGTTGCCGCATTATATCAAAGAAAAGCTGCGCAGCCCGGATGAATACCAGACGGTATATTCGAAAACGGACGGCAGCGCCGCGGCGCCGACGGCCGGTCTCCATTTTACGCCCGAACTGCTTGAAAGAATCAAAGGCGGCGGCGTCGGGATCGGATTTATCACCCTGCATGTGGGATTGGGTACTTTCCGGCCGGTGAAAACGCAGCGTATCGAAGACCACGTGATGCACGCCGAGCATTATGCTATCCCGCAGGAAACTGCCGGCCTGATCGCCCGAACCAAACAGCGGGGCGGCAGGGTGTTCGCGGTGGGAACCACCTGCTGCCGCACACTTGAAACCGCGGCCGGCAGGGATGGTACGGTTGCCGCTTCGGAAGGATGGACGGACATTTTCATCTATCCCGGGTACCGCTTTCAGCGTGTCGATGCATTGCTTACCAATTTCCATTTGCCTGAAAGCACCCTGATTATGCTCGTCAGCGCCTTTTGCGGGCTTGACAACACGATGAACGCTTACCGGGAAGCCGTCCGCCTGAAGTACAGGTTTTACAGTTTCGGCGACGCCATGCTGATTACCGATACGGCTAAACGCCGCGACAGAGGATAACCGATGTTTTCATTGCTTCAAACACAGGGCAAAGCGAGGCGCGGCCGGTTTGAGACGGTCCACGGTACTGTCGAGACGCCTGCCTTCATGAATGTCGCAACCGCCGCGGCGATCAAGGGCGGACTGGACGCTTTCGACCTGAAGAATATCGGCTGCCAGGTCATGCTGTGCAACACCTACCACCTGCATCTGCGGCCCGGCGACGAAGTGGTCAGGGATCTCGGGGGTTTGCGCGTATTTACCGGCTGGGACGGCCCCGTTTTGACAGACAGCGGCGGTTTTCAGGTTTTTTCTCTTGCGGCGCTGCGCAAAATCAAAGAGGAAGGCGTCACCTTCGCGTCCCATATCGACGGCAGAAAAATCTTTATGGGCCCCGAGGAAAGCATGCGCATCCAGTCCAACCTCGGTTCGACGGTTGCCATGGCTTTTGACGAGTGCGTCGCCAATCCCTCCTCATACGAATATGCGGCCGCTTCCTGCGAGAGGACTCAGCGCTGGCTTGTGCGCTGCGCGGCGGAAATGGAGCGCCTTAACGCCTCCGGTTCTGCAATCAACTCCAAACAGATGCTTTTCGGCATCAACCAGGCGCGACCTTCGACCGCCTTCGCGTCGGCAATATGGAGAACATCGCCAAACTCGATCTGGACGGCTATGCCATCGGCGGGCTCGCGGTCGGTGAACCGGTGGAAGAGATGTACCGGGTGATATCGCTGGTCGAACCTTATATGCCGGCGGACAAACCCCGCTATTTGATGGGCGTCGGCACACCGGGCAATATCATCGAAGGTGTTTTGCGCGGAGTCGACCTGTTCGACTGCGTGATGCCCAGCCGCAACGCGCGCCACGGGCATCTATTTACATCAAAGGGTATCCTCAACCTCAACAACGCGCGATACGAACGCGACGAGGCGCCCGTTGATGAGGATTGCGGCTGCCCCGTCTGCGCCCGCCATTCGCGCGCTTATATCCGCCACCTGTTCAAAGCGCAGGAAATGCTCGCCCTGCGCCTTTGCGTCACGCACAACCTGTTTTTTTACAACCGCCTGATGGCGGATATCCGGTCCGAACTCGAAAGCGGCAATCTGGAACGTTTCGCTCTTGAGTTTGCCGCAAAGTTCGACCGGCGCGTATGAAGGCAAAATAGTTCTTGCATAATAGGGCGCAATCGCTTATAATTCAACTACTTTGATTTGGAGGTTTTTATTAAATGGATTTCTATACACTCATGGCCGGCCTGACCGGAGGTACCAGCGGCGCTTCCGGCGCAAGCGGCAAGAGTTCGCTCTCGATGATTCTTCTCATGGGCGGCATGTTCGTGGTGATGTATTTTGTCATGATCAGGCCGCAGAAAAAGAAGCAGAAAGCCGAGCAGGAGATGAGGGAATCTGTCCAGGTCGGCGATGAAATCACAACGATCGGCGGTATTTTCGGCAGGGTAGTCACCGTCAAGGAAGATTCGCTCGTCATCGAAACCGGAGCGGACAGGAACAAGATTAAGATTGCCAAATGGGCGGTCAGCGTCAACAACACCGCGCAGGAAAAACTCGAAGCAGAGCGCCAGGCCGCCAAGGAAGCGCAGGAGGCCGAGAAGCAGGCCAAGATGGAAGAAGCCCGCGCCAACAGCAAGTTTAAACGCAAAAAGAGCAAAAAAGACAACGACGGCGCTGACGACGAATAAACGGTATCCCGCCCCTGTGCGCCTAATCGCACAGGGGTTTTTGATATCCGGCTGAGAAAACGGAGGGGCAAATAATGATGAGAATCGGCAAGAAAATAACGGCCCTGGCCGTATCGGCGGCGGTCTTGCTGTCGGTATTCGCCGCGTGTTTGCAGGTTTTCGCACAGTCCTCGGCGGAAACTCTTCGCTTCGGCGCCGACGGCAGTTTTACCATCCTGCAGTTTACCGATACGCAGGATACGCAAAACCCTTCACCGAACCTTGTCAACTTTATTCGCAAAGCGCTCGACGAAGCGAAACCGGACCTGGTCGTTTTCACCGGCGACCAGCTCAAGAACTACGATTCGGATTTTGAAGGCCCCGGTGTCCAATGGAAAGTCAAAAAAGCGCTTGACGCGATTATCGCTCCCGTCGTAAAAAGAGGAATCCCGTTTGCCGTTGCTTTCGGCAACCATGATTCCTGCCTTGACGTCACGCTCGAGCAGCAGGTGGCCATGATGAGGCAATACAAGGGCTGCCTGGTCGTCGACGAAGGGCCGTCCGTCAGCGGCTGCGGCAACTATAATGTGCCGATTCTCAGCAGCGACGGGACGAGGACGGCGTTCAACCTCTATTTTCTTGATTCCGGCCAATCCGCCGTTTTACCCGACCAGATTGCGTGGTATGTTTCAAAAAGCAATGAACTCAAAGAAAGCAACGCAGGTGTCCCGGTGCCTTCCATCGAGTTCCAGCATATTGTTCCCTTTAACTATGACCTTGTAAGCGCCTTCGCCGCACAGGGCGATGTCATCGCTTCGTTTTGCGGTCACAACCATTACCGCAGCGACAACGACCCGTGGCTGGGTATCGACCGGGTTTATACGCCAACGTCCGGTTTCAACGCCTTCGGACCCGGCAAAGAGAGCGCCGCGAGGGTTATCGAACTCAACGAGAGCGACACGACCGGGTATTCGACGCGGCTGCTGACGTTTATCGGCCTGTTCGGCGACAATCCTCTTACCGATCTGCGCTATATGTGCTTTACGCTATGGTCGATGGAGGGCGACAACGCCTTGACGAAGACCATGAAAATCATGGCCGGAATCATGCCTGCCATGCTTTACGGCATGGAACTTGCGGGCGGCAATCTGGCGCGGTTTTTATACATTCTGATGGAGTTTTTCGGCGCCGATATTACTGTCAACGGGCTATAAAACGGCCGCCCGAAGTCCGCGGGGACCTTAGAGTCTCCGCGGTTTTTCGTTGATAAGCAAGATCTCCTGTGCTATAATACTCACTCGTGCGGGACAACCCTTTTCATTGCGGAGAAGCGTATGCGCGACGGGCTGAAATCGAATCGACCGATAAGAATAACGGCTGCGTTTTGCGCGCTGAGCCTTGTATTCACACTGGCTTCCTGCGGCGGCAGGCAGCCGGCGCGGTCGGTTGCCGTCGATTACACACCATCGGAGGATGTGCGGTCTGCGAAACACGAAGCGCCGCTGCATTTTACTGCCGATCCGAAAAAACTGGCATCTATCGCAAAATCCGGCTTAATCGAACTACTGGCGGATGAAAGCACATGCGCGCCCGTCGTCAGAGAAACACTGAATAATAAATACTGGTATGCCCTGCCCAGTGCGGCTGATAAAAACAACGTTTCCACGGTGGCGTCGGTTTTCTCCATGCGCGTGTTCTGCGCGGGTAAAATATACCTGGTCGACTCGCAGGACAGCTGCGTTTCGGCAGGCAAAACGAAAATCGAAACAGGCAAAGAGGGCATGACGGTCACCTATCTGGCCGATATCGCGGGCAAAGCCGTCTTCCGGATTATTTTGGTTTATACGCTCAACGACGGCGTGTTGCGCGTGTCGGCCGCACAAAGCCGAATCAAGGGCGATGCCGGCGCCAGGATTCTCTCGCTCGACCTGCTCGGCTTCTTCGGCGCAAGCGCGGCGGCTGCGGAAGGCGACTTCATCTTATTGCCGGACGGATGCGGGGCCCTCCTCGACACCTCTGTCGAGCAGGCGGGCTTCGAACCGGTTTCGCTGGATGTTTACGGCAGCGATCCCGCCGTCAGCGGCGTATCGAGCCCGCATGAAGCGCTTGTCGCGGCGTTTGGGGTCAAACAAGGCGACGATGCTTTCGCCGCGATTGTAACCGGAGCGGATGCCGGCGCAGCCGACAACGCGGATTTCGCCGCTGTTATCAAAGCCGACAGGGCGAACGGAGCGGACGGTTATCACCGGGCATGGGCCCGGTTTACCGTGACGCCGCACCGTATTGCCGAGGACGCAGGAAGATCGCGGCTGTATCTCGCGGCAGATTCGCTCGAGAAAGTTACCGTGGCTTATAAGTTTGTGTCAGACAAGAACGCATCGCTCAACGGCATCGCAACCGCCTGCCGGGAGGAACTGATGCGAAACGGCAGACTGCCTTTGCGCAATGCCGAAACGTCCGGGAGTATTCCGCTGGTGCTGACCCTGTCTGCTGCCCGGGAGAAAGACGGCATCTGGGGATCACGCAAAATAAGAGTGCAAACCGATTTTGAAGAAGCGCTCGACATTCTGACCCGCCTGAAAGCCAAGGGAGTCGATTCGGTCAGCCTGCGTTACCGCGGCGTTTTCCGCGACGGCATATTCGGCAAAAACATCCTGCGCCGGGCGGGCGGGAAAAAAGGCCTCGAGCAACTGTGCGCCTATATGTATGCCCAAAAGATGGAACTGTATACCGACGGCTCCTTTTATTTTGGAGGCAGCCCGGCTGAAGACATCACGGGCGAAGGCTTTTCCGCCGCGGCGCGCACGGGAACAAAAAGCAATGTTTGTTCACAGAGGAAAACGGCGGGCAACGCGGCGGACCTGATTGCCTGTATGCGCGGTTTTTCCTTTACCGGCTTCAGCGTTTCCGACGCCGGCAGCCTGCTTTATTCAGACTATTCGGCGGACGCGTCAAGGCAAAGCGCCTTGAACAATGCGTCGGATCAAATCCGCGCGCTCTCGATCGGCAGAAAAACAGCGGTGGCGACCGGTTTCTTCTATGCGGTAAAAAATGCCGACCTGATCATGGATTTACCCATGACCACCACATATCCTGCGGTGAAAGGTTATGAACCGGTGCCTTTTGTGCCCATGCTTCTGCACGGGCTGGTTTCTTACGCCGGAACGCCCGTCAATGACGCCTCCGATCCCGAGGAGATGCTGCTGAAATCCATCGAATACGGCGCTTTCCCCTCGTACGAATGGAACTATAACGCCGATCCTTCGCTGCCGCCTTCTCAAGACAACAGATATTACGAAAACTGGATTGCCCGCGCTGCCGATTTTTACCCCGCTGCAAACAAAGCGCTCGCGGATATTGCCGGCGCGAGGATAACCGCACATTATCAAGCGGATGAAGGCGTTTTCTGCACCGAGTACGACGTCGCGGCCAAAGTCTATGTCAATTACAACAACAAACCGGCAGAGGTGGGCAATTTGCTGATTGATGCCC
>ENA-UOWE01002733-UOWE01002733.1-activated-sludge-metagenome-genome-assembly--contig:-NODE-2733-length-19060-cov-4.122757_pt1 | contig 19060 bp, 14 predicted proteins | sample MGYA00249841_ERZ761562 | MGnify/ENA primary metagenome ERZ761562 (study PRJEB28883, sample SAMN05720200) | activated sludge metagenome | isolation source: Anaerobic digester | place: Japan... | reverse complement strand
ATAATTTTGGTACGCAGGGTGACGGAAATAATGTTGAATATACGGCTCATTGTATCCCAATTTACTTCTCCAAACCAACGTATCAGGTAATGCAGCCCAAAATACATTACGGTTTTCAACAAATACACGGCTAATCCAATGTAAATATTCACGATAGTCCATATTACGTATTTCCGTTTCGTCCATATAAAATGAAGAAACCGATACTTTTCTGGTAACATTATTCCAATCGTACATTACATCTTGTTGAACAGCACCCATCATAAATGAACCACCTTCAACAAGTACTAAGCCCGGACCGGTTTCTTGTTCGTAAAAATCATCGTACTTTTGGAAACCGCCATTATTAGAATCATTGTAATTCCAGCCTGTAACTGAAGAAACGTCATCAGCACACGAACTCATAATTATAAGCCCTACTGATATTGAATACATCAAAAGATTCTTAATATTCATAATTGTCATTTTTATATAATACACTCTATACTTTTTTCTAACTCATTAAAAAAGAGGGGCTTTAACCGCCTCATACTTTTTTCTTTTTGTTATACAATCAAAATTATAACTTAAAGAAACTTCGTGAGAATTAAAATTATTCTTTATATAAGAATTAATTGAAACATCACAATTGTATGCAAATTTAAACTTTTTTTCAAAAAATCCAACAAAAACTTCAAAAGATTCTGCATCAACAGGTAAATTTTGTCGGTAACCACCTCCAAATTGTATTCTACCCTTTTGTGCAATCATGCCGATTTGCGTATACGAAACTAATGGTGAAATAGTTACATGCACATACGGATACATAACTATTAAATATCTCTTAGTGAATGCTTTAGTTGTAGAAAATTCAGTCCCGGCATAGAGTAAAATCACCGGTTCTAATGGGTAATTTTTTGAGTGATTTTCACCAAATACCGATTGAATATGTTTAGCTGTTACACCTGCAAAAAAATTATCGCTATAGAGCAAAAAAGCAGGCTCAACAGTTCCAAATAATGATTTTTCATCAAAAAAAACTTCGTTTGTTTGTTCTAAATCTTCTGAAAAAGGATTAAGCATATCGGAAAAAACTAAATTTTTTGTTTGAATCTTTGTTTGTACTACACCAAAAGATAGTGCTGTTTTGAAAAATAGTTTCTTACGTATTTGAAATTCTTTTGCATAAATTCCTTGAAATAAAGTAGAATAATATATCGAATTTTGAATATCATGAATAAAATAAAACCCGATATCACTTTTTAATTGAGATACATACATATCAAACGATATAAAATTAGAAGCATAGCCTCCGTCTATTGACGCATATCGAGTTCTATACGATGTATACGCATGTGGACAATTTGTGATTCCGGCAAATGCAGGATTTGTATAAATATAATTCGTATGACTTTGCGAAAAATCTGGTGTTTGAGCATAACTCACCATTGAATTTACCACAAGTAATATTCCGAAAAATTTATATTTTATCTCTTTTATTATCAAGTTTTACTATTTTTACGCGTCAAAAATACTATTTCATATTGTATTTACGTATTATACCGGTTTATATTTTATAGCACATGAAAATTTTGTACTCATGCATAGTTTGTTTTCTTTACTTGTTGACTTTTCAGTCATCACAAGCTCAATCGGTATTATCTAAAGGAACATGGGCAAAAATTTCTGTAACCGAATCGGGAGTTTATAAAATAACATACGACGAATTACTGGGAATGGGATTTTCAAACCCTACAGCTATTAGCATTTATGGAAACGGAGCGCGCACACTTTCGTTGCAAAACCCAGAGGGATTACCTTCGGTTCTGCATGAAATAGCTATTTTAGTTGATAAAGGCACCGATAATGTGTTTAATTCGGGTGATTATTTACTATTTTATGGTCAAGCTACAACCGGATGGAATTTTGATACAACAAAAAAACAATTTAATTATAACAACCATCCGTATTGTCAAACAAATTATTACTACATCACAGATAAACAGGCAACTAAATACATTCAAACAGCAGCAACACCAAATCTACCATACACTAAAACAGTTAACTCGTTCGACGATATGTATATCTATGAACAAAATACAATAAATCCCATAAAATCGGGACGAATGTGGTTTGAAACTATGGGAAATAAAACGATTTCATTTTCTATACCGCATCTAATTATTAGTGAACCGATTACAATACATACGCAAGTTGCAGGCAGACATAATACATGGGGTAACATGTATATTAAAATTAACAATCAAGCATTTGATACTATTCAAGTATGGGGGACAACTTCAAATTCACCTTATGCTGTTTTAAAATCAAGTCGCAAGCAATACATTAACAATTCTACGACTCTAAATCTCAATATTTATGCGGGATTTTCGGGTGTCGACAGTCGTTCATATATAGATTTTTGCTCAATTCATGCACGCAGCAATTTAACATTTCAAAATACACAACTACACTTTAGAGATACAGCTTCAGTTGGACCAAACACCTCAGCACAATTTCAAATTACATCTAATTCGCAAGCAACAGTATGGGATATAACAAATCCGGAATTTCCTCAAAAAATAACAACTCAATTCTCAAACAACACCCTGACATTTACCAGTGATGTATCAACATTACGAGAATTTATAACATTTTCTAACCAGTATAAATCAGTAACATTTGTATCGGCAATACAAAACCAAGACTTACTTTCGGATACCGATTACGATATGCTCATAATTTATAATAATCCCTTATTTATACCTTATGCCCAGCAAATAGCAGATGTTCACAAAACTTATGACAATATGCGTACAAGAATAGTTTCGCAGCAAGATATATTTACCGAATTTTCTGCCGGCAGAATTGATGTAAGTGCTCTTCGAAATTATATTCGTTGGGTTTATACAAAAAACAACGGCACATTACAATATGTACTTTTATTTGGCGATGGCACCTATAATAATAATTTATGTTCAAATAACAGTAGCTACATTGCAACATTTCAATCATTAGAAAGTTTATATTCACATTCATCGTTTGTTTCCGACGATTTTTTTGGAATGCTGCAAAAAGGAGAAGGTGTAACACCGGAAGACACATTTGTTGGCGAATTAGACATTGCAATAGGTCGTTTTCCTGTAAATACAGAAAAAGAAGCAGAAGCTGTAGTTGCAAAAACTATAGATTACATTACGAAACCAGCTTACCGTGGCGACTGGCAAAATATACTGTGTTTACTTGCCGACGATGCCGACGAAAATCAGACCTTTCATATGACCGATGCCGACAAATTAGCACAAAATATACTTGAAACATATCCATATTTTAATATCGAAAAAATTTACCTTGATGCATACAAACAAATAATTCGCAGTGCCGGACAACGTTATCCCGATGCAAACACAGCTGTAAACGAGCGAATGAAAAAAGGGTGTTTAGTATTTAATTATACAGGACACGGCAGCGAAATTCAAATGGCAGCAGAAAATATAATAAATGCTTCAGCCATAGAATCATGGAAAAATGGCAACAAATTACCTCTTTTTATAACAGCATCATGCGAAATAGCTCGATTCGATGAACCCTCAATTACTTCATTGGGCGAAAAATTTATTTTACAACATAATGGTGGTGCTGTTGCATTATTTACTACTACGAGAGTTGTGTATGCGTTTTCAAATTACACACTCAATAATAATATATACAAATATCTATTTACGAAAGATGAATTGGGCAAACCTATTTCGATAGGTGAAGCATTTGTTCAAGCAAAAAAACTTACACCAAATGATTTTAATCAAAACAAACGGAGCTTTACTCTTTTTGGCGATCCGGCTTTACGACTAGCTGTTCCTGAATTAAGTATGCATATTGATTCAATTCAAAATATGCCAATAGCAAGTTTTACCGACACCTTACAATCTAAAACAATTGTAACAATAAGCGGCTCTATTAAGAATTTTGAAGATAAAGTTCAGCAAGAATATTCAGGCACTGCATATATAAAAGTGTTTGACAAATCACAAAAAATTTCAACATTAGGAAATGATGGTAATACCCCTATAGATTTTACAATTCAAAACAATATTCTGTTTCAAGGTAAAACTAGTGTTACAAACGGGCGATTTTCATCAGAATTTATAATTCCACAAGATATATATTACTTTAAAGGTAATGGAAAAATTAGTTTGTATTGCTCAAACGACAGTATTCAAGGAACCGGGTATACGCATGTTCCAATAAATGGAACAAATGCCTTTGCCGAAATTGACAGTATTGGTCCTCAAATACGATTATTTATGGGCGATACCCTATTTACATCGGGAGAAATAACAAGTCAAACCCCTACTCTTTTGGTATATGTATATGACCAGTCAGGAATAAATATATCTGATGCCGCTATAGGTCATAGTATTACCTTAATACTTAACGATGATTTTTCGAATCCAATTATACTTAATGAATTCTATTCTGCATCACTTAACACATACCAATACGGTACAATTCAATACCCGTTTTCTACCTTACCAGAAGGCACTCATACTATATATATAAAGGTATGGGATACTCACAACAACATGTCGGAAGAAAGCATAGAATTTAGAGTTGTTCACAACTCTAACATTACACTATATAATATATACACATTTCCCAACCCAATGAAAGACAACGTACATTTTCATATACAACATAATCAAGAATTAGAAAACATACGTGTACGTATAGTGCTCTATAATACAAGCGGCATGCGAGTGAAAACCATAGAACAAGAAATGCAACCACAAGGATATACTGAGCAATCGATTCTGTGGGATGGCACTACAGATTCGGGGTCACATATAGAGCCGGGCATATATCCATTTACTGTAGAATTAACTACAGAACAAGGAACAACAATACGTGGAAATCAAAAAATTTTAGTAATAAAATAATATGGTCTGCATACTAAAATTAAACTATTTGAGTTACAAAGAAAAATTATATATTTGCATTTTAAACATTGAATTTAACAAATTAAACTCATGAATACAAAAATCCGGTTAGTATCTACAATTGCAATATTCTGCTCATTTATATCAATTCAAGCACAAAATATAGATTATGAAGGAAATTATTCTGCAATAAGCAGCCAAAATTTATCACAAGAATACAATGTTATTACCACAGCTGTTCCGTTTATGACAATTACACCCGATTCTCGTTCGGGTGGTATGGGCGATGTAGGAGCAGCTACTCCTACCGACGTATGGTCGCAAAGTTGGAATGCTTCAAAATATGCACTTTCAGAAAAGGACATGTCGGCAGGTATTTCGTACACACCATGGCTAGAAAATATGGGAATAAAAGATATAAATTTAATATATGCCGCAGGATATAAAAAACTAAAACAAACCGAAGCTGTTGGAGCATCACTTCGATATTTTTCGTTAGGAGAAATTCCTGCATACGATGACAACGGTAATGCCGCAGGATATACTATTTCTCCAAAAGAATATGCATTTGACCTTTCATATTCTCGTTTTTTATCTGACTATTTCGTAATGGCAATGACCGGACGATTTATATATTCGAATCTTACCGGTGATACTGACCCCGATTATAAACCAGGCAAATCTGTAGCAGCCGACATATCAGGTACATTTTTCAAAGAATTAACAAATAAAAATTTACTTACAATTGGGTTTAATCTTTCGAATTTAGGTTCTAAAATAGCATATTCATCGACTCAAAAAGATTTTATACCTACGAACTTAAAATTAGGGGCAGGTTATAAATTAGCAATTGACAATTATAACAAAGTAGGCTTTTATTTAGACCTCAACAAATTATTGGTACCTACGCCACCTAAAAAAGTAATAGAAACTGACGATTCAGGCAATCAAGTTGAAGTAATTTTTGGTAACGATGACGAAAATCTTTCTCCTGTTTCAGGAATGTTCCAATCGTTTGCCGATGCACCGGGTGGTTTCAAAGAAGAAATGAAAGAATTTATAGTTTCGGGAGGATTAGAGTATTGGTACAATGAGCAATTTGCCATTCGTGCCGGTTATTTTCATGAAGCAGAAACCAAAGGTGACAGAAAATTCTTTACAGCAGGTGCCGGATTACGATTAAATGTATTTGGATTAGATTTTTCGTATTTAATTCCTGTAAACGGCACAAATTCACCAATAGCAAACACCTTCCGTTTTTCACTTACATTTGATTTCGACGGCTTAGCACAAGAGAGTAAATCAAGCATGAATGCAATGTAATAATACGATGAATATTCGCGTAGGACAAGGATACGATGTTCACCAGTTAGCCGAAGGATTACCTTTTATATTAGGTGGTATAACCATACCACATTCTCATGGCATGGTGGCACATTCCGATGGAGATGTTTTACTTCATGCTATATGTGATGCATTGTTAGGAGCTGCCGGAATGCGTGATATTGGATATCACTTTCCCGACACATCGCAAGATTTTAAAAATATAGATAGTAGAATTTTGTTGCGAAAAACTTTGGAATTAATTACAGCACAAGGCTGGCGAATAGCAAATATTGACGCTACGGTATGTTTACAAAAGCCAAAATTATTACCTCATATTCCACAAATGCAACAAACAATAGCCGAAGATTTGCAAGTAACTATCAATCAAATTTCAATAAAAGCAACTACTACAGAACGATTAGGTTTTGTAGGACGCGAAGAAGGTATAGCTACTCATGCTGTAGCCTTATTGTTGGGAGAATAACTAGTTGTGTTTACAATAAGGTCGAAAACCGAGCTAACAAATCAGACATTTCTATTTGCATTTCTTGAGCTTTACGAGCAGCAACTTGAGCAAATTGCTCAGTTGAATCGGCAAATATTATTGCTCGCGAAGAATTCACCAGTAATCCACATTCGGTATTCATGCCATATTGAGCCACATCAGACAAACTACCGCCTTGAGCTCCTACACCAGGCACCAATAAAAAATGATTTGGTGCTACACTCCTAATATCTTGCAACATATCTGCTTTAGTAGCTCCAACTACATACATCATATTTTTGGACGAACCCCACTTTTGCGAAGTTGTAATTACTTGTTTGTACAAAGGAGTATTATTCGACTCTAAACATTGAAAATCAAAGGCTCCCTTATTTGAGGTTAATGCTAATAAAATTACCCATTTGTTTGAATACGATAAAAACGGGGTAACAGAATCTTCGCCCATATAAGGAGCTACAGTAACGGAGTGAAAAGGTAAATTTTCAAAAAAAGCCTGTGCATACATTTTCGATGTATTACCAATATCACCACGTTTTGCATCGGCAATTATAAAAATATCGGGGTAATTAGCGACTATATACCGAACTGTTTTTTCTAAACTTTGCCATCCACGAATACCGTAACATTCATAAAACGCAATATTTGGCTTATAAGCAACAGTATAGGGTGCTGTAGCATCAATTATTTGTTTGTTAAATTCAAAAATCGGATCATCACATGAGTGTAAATGAGCAGGTATTTTAGTAATTTCTGTATCGAGACCAACGCATAAAAAACTGCGTTTTTTTTGAATATTTGCTATAAGTTCTTGTTTATTCATAATCAAGTGTAAATCTAATTTTTAAAAGTCAAAAATACGACTATTTTTAAAAGTGAAGCAATGTATTCTCTCTGTTTTGAAGTAAAAAACTATTTTAAATTTTCATTCTTATACAAAATTCAAATCCCTAATCTTCAACCAAATTCATTCCATCGTCTAAAATTTCAATAGTCCATTTGTGAGTACCCGTACCTTCTACAACAAAATTTCCGAAATAATCACCACCAACTTGATGACTTCCTTCTTGTATTGATTTATATACCGACTTTTGCTGAACTGCTATAGAATCGAACCGGATGGTGTCATCAATTAGAATTGTAATAGGGTGCTCGCTTAAATTTCTTACACGAACATGATGATCGGGGTCTTTTACGCACGACAGAAACATACAGACTGCGCATGCTGCTACAAGTATTTTCATTCGAATATAATTAGAGGGTTATTGTTTTAAATATTTATTTGTATGTAATTTATCGTATTGTAATTTTTCCAAATCAAATTCGGAACGAGACTCGTTTTTGTAGCCAATACTAATAATAGATTCAACTTCAAAATTGGAGGGTATTTGCAACAACGCTTTAACAACCTCTGAAGACATTACTCCCGAAGCATGTGTCCGTTTGCGTATTTGTACCCAACAACTACCCAAGCCCAAATCTTCGGCTGCTAATTGCACATATATAGAAGCAATTGAAGTATCCTCTACCCAAACGTCACTTTTTGTAGGGTCGGCTATTACAACTACTGCCAACGGGGCATCTTTAACAAACGACGCTCCATGCGGTTTACACTCTGCCAACGAAGCCAACAATTCTTGATCGTCAACAAATATAAATTCCCACGGATTGCTGCGTTTACTTGCCGGCGACATAAGCAATACTTGTTGTAATTTTTTAATTACATCGGCAGGGATTGCATCTAGTTTGTATTTTCGAGTACTTCGGCGTGTTTGAGCTAATTTAAAAAATGATTGCATAGTATATAATATAAAATTAATTAAATGATGGATCGAGCGGAAAATCTGCCCATGCTTTATATTTACTTCCCATGTGCATAAGTGTGCTATTCCACAATCGTTCTTCGCTATGGGTAAGTATTGTATTTGTAGGAATATCGGTAACTACCCACGAATTTGATTTTATTTCGTCGTGTAATTGCTGCTGCCCCCAGCCCGAATAGCCCATAAAAAAACGGATTTCATGGGGCTGTATGAGTTTTTTCTTTATGAGACTGCGCACCGCATCAAAATTTCCACCCCAAAACAATCCGGGCATTATTTGCATACTATCGGGAATCATATGCCCTAAGGAATGAAGCATTTGCAATGTATCGTTTGCTACCGGGCCACCAATGCCAACCGTAAATCGACCTTTAGGAATATCATCTACCAATTCGTGCAAAAGTAAGGGAATTCGTTTATTAAGAATATACCCCACAGAACCTTCGGAATCGTGTAGTGTAAGCAAAACAACCGCACGACTAAAGTATGTATCGTTTATAAACGGCACCGACAATAACACCTTACCTACCGCAGGTTCAACTTCGTTGTGAGTTATATTAAAAATATCTAAATTCATAACAAATAATTGTTCGTTATAAAAATACATATTTATTTTATAATTTCAAAATTGATTTTCAATCTTGTTTTTACGTATTGAGTTAGAAGGTTTGAATGTCTGAGCGTCTTAATTTCGGAGGGTCAAAAGAGTCTTAAAAGTCATTTTTTAATCCTGAAAGGATGATATTATTGTAGAATATATACAAACAGTATCACCAAAAACCCTGAAAGGGTGACATTATGTAAGTGTACCAATGAAAGATTTATGTATTATTCTTTTTTTAACAAATTGTGAAATTAAAATACTATACACTTTTTAAATAAAAAACTTAAAAAAATCTCCCCCTCGACAAGCTCGGGAACCTTGTACTTGGGGTTACAAAAACGTCTCGACTTCAGCTCGACGAACATGATTTTTATTCTGTGATAGTCGAGCTATCCGAGATCTATGTTTTACAATAACAACGAGGTGTCCGAGCAAGGTCGAAGGTGCTTATCTTTTTCCACTGATTTACGCAGATGCATTAAGATATTAGAAACTAAAAAAACGTTTATTTATCCATTTATAACACAATGTCTTTTGCTCAGTTTACAATATACTATAATCCCAATAACTACTCCCATTGCATTTGAAACAATATCAACAACTTCAAAACTGCGTTGTGACACAATTGGCTGCAAAATTTCGATACAAATACTTATTGAAACTAAACTAATTCCAGTTACCACATATACTCGTTTGTATAATGAAGCATACGACGAATAATTTCGAAAAAATAATATTATCAATACACCATACAACATAAAATGAATGAGTTTGTCTTGATGTTTAAACAAAAACCATTCTGGTTCGAGTGAATCTTTAGGAGCTAAACTTCCATATAAAATACACAAAAACCACAAAATACTTACCCAAAATTTTCTAATTATCATAACAACCCGAGTTTTTTCATACTTGCAATATAATCATCATATTCGATTGGTTTTGCCACAATTACCCCATCTTGAATAATAAAAATAGTTGGCGTTGCAAATACATAAAACGCTTGAGCTAATTGCCCCTCCCATTGTTTTGTATCACACACTTGTATGGTTTTGTTCCACTCGGGAATTCCACTTGTAAACTGCTTATAATCTGTCAACACCGAATCAAGCGAAACTGTAATTAAAGAATATCCGGGATCTTTTTTCTTTGCATAATCTAAAACAATAGCGGGTAACATTTGAGTACAATGTCCACACCAGGAAGCCCAAAACACAATAATATGCGTTCCTTTTGCTACATCAAGTTGAGTATACGACTTAGCTTGTAACGATGTAAATGAAAAATGAGGAACAGTCTTACCAATTGCCAATTCCGTATTATTTAAAGCCTTACGTTGCAATGTAGTTTTGCTTTGCCCTTCAACACACTGTCGATCTTGCAGATATTTCGCCGAAATATACTGAAGCACATCTTGAGCTCCCATAGTTTCGAATCCGTTTAACAAATAATTTACAACAAAATCATGCGTAGTTGGATACGGTTTCGTTTTAGATACGATTACATCAACAGCTTGCATAAATACCGTATTGTTTTTTGATTTTTGATATTGGTCGGAGAATAATCCCAAATATGTAATACAAGCAGTAGTAAAAATATTAGTATTACATAAAAGCGTGTCGGAAAAATCGACACCATCGAAAAAATGAGCTATTTGATATGCTTTTTTTTCTTGTTCCGAAACTAATGTAGGCGGCAATATCGGGAGCGACGAACCTATGATTCTATCGACAAACAAACCTTGAGATTTGGCACGCATATCGGAAATAGTAGCAGAAAAACTTGCCAACAGCTGCAAATACTCTTGCTTTGTAACTTCTAAATATTTAGACCCGGTATAATGATCAAAAGTATATTCCAAAATTTCGGCATTACCCAATACGAGTTGTTTATGACGAATAAAAGCATAATACAACCGATTTTCCTCAGATTCTTCAATTAGCACATTTTGCAACTGAGTAATTTCAGTTCTCATTCGTACATTCTCTTTATTAAAAATAAAGAACACCTCGGCATTACGTAATTGGGGCAACACAAATGAATACATACCTACCGGACTTTGATTGGTAAATACAGACCGAAAAGTTCCCGACAAATCAGCAGTAACGGTATCAACAAAATACGACATATCACCATTTATTTGAGCCACATAAGCCTGTTGTCCATTAAATCCGGGGAGAGTAAGACTAACTGTGTATTCTTTTGAAAACATTGTGTACCAAGCTAAAAGAAATATACTAACACTTAATATTTTTTTCATATTCAACACCATTACATTAATTTAAAATTTTACACGAAAATACTTGTTTTAATTATTATATCATAATTTAAGAGATTGAAGATTGCATTAAATGTTTGAAAATTTATACAGTTCCTTTGTGAATATTTCGAAAAATATTACCAACAAAGAAACCATAGGTAATAAGTCAATGCAATTATGAATTACAATTCCCTATTTACCTTACACCTCAAAACTTAGAAACTTTTTAGACATGTTACATAATTAAGACTTTAAGTATATCCGATATTTCAATCAATTTTTTCGCCTATTTTTTTGATAATTAGAATAAATAATATATTTTTGCTTCGGATTTTCGAATGATATGAAGGGACAATTCGTCCCTTTTTTATTAGTATTAATTGTATGACATATAAAATTACAAAAGAACACTTAGAACAATTAGTAAACTCATTTACTGAGGGTACAAATATGTTTATTGTGGAAATTACCATTTCAAAAGCCAATGCTATTACTATTAGTATAGATTCAGACCAAGGAATTGATATTGATACGTGCGTAGAATTAAGCCGATATATTGAGCAGCATCTTGATCGAGAACAAGAAGATTTTGAACTCACAGTTGCCTCTGCAGGATTATCGGAACCATTTAAAGTATACATGCAATATGAAAAAAATATAGGAAAACTAGTTCGAGTTCTCACTTCCGACAATAAAAAATACATAGGCACACTTATGTCGGTAAACGAACAAGAAATAATGTTAACCTACACTGAAATGGTAAAAACGGGACCGAAAGGCAAGAAAAAAGAAGTAGAATCAAAGGTAACAATACCATTTTCTGCAATAAAAAAAACAATGTTAGAAATAATTTTTAAATAATAATTATACATTCATTTTCAAAATAGTAGAGGGATGAAAATAGAACATCAAAATTTAATAGAAACATTTTCAGAGTTCAAAGAACTTAAAAATATCAATCGTCCAACCATGATGCACATATTAGAAGATGTGTTCAGAAGTATGTTGAAACGCAAATTCAATATAGAAGAAGATGAAGATATTCAAAAAAGTTTCGATATAATTATAAATATTGACAAAGGCGATTTTGAAATTTGGCATAACCGCGAAGTTGTAGCTGATGATGAATTAGAAAATCCATTACATCAAATTTCGATAAGCGAAGCAAAAAAAATTGATGAAGATTATGAAATTGGAGAAGATGTAACCAACGAAGTACGACTAGAAGAATTTGGACGACGAGAAGTTTTAAGTATTCGTCAAAACTTGATTTCTCGAATTATGGATTTAGAGAAAAACAATGTATATAATAAATATAAAGACCAAGTTGGTGAAATAGTAACAGGCGAAGTGTATCAAGTATGGAAAAAAGAAATATTAATACTCGATGATGAAGGAAACGAACTTATTTTACCAAAAACAGAACAAATTCCATCGGATTTTTTCCGTAAAGGCGACAATGTTCGCGGAGTTGTAGCACGCGTAGAAATGAGAAACGGAAATCCATTAGTAATTATATCTCGCACATCACCATTTTTCCTTGAACGACTTTTTGAACTTGAAGTTCCGGAAATATTCGACGGTTTAATTACCATCAAAAAAATTGTACGTATTCCTGGTGAAAAAGCAAAAATTGCAGTTGAATCTTACGATGAACGTATAGACCCTGTAGGTGCTTGTGTAGGAATGAAAGGCTCAAGAATTCATGGTATTGTTCGTGAATTACGCAACGAAAATATAGATGTCATAAATTTTACAGCAAATCCACAACTGCTTATACAACGATCATTAAATCCGGCAAAAATTTCGTCGATAGTAATAGACGAAGCACATAAAAAAGCCGAAGTATTTATGAAACCCGATCAAGTATCACTTGCTATAGGTAAAGGCGGAACAAATATCCGTTTAGCAAGTCAACTTACCGGTTACGAACTTGATGTATACCGTGACAATATTGAAGAAGAAGAAGATGTAAATTTAGAAGAATTTGCAGACGAAATAGAAGAATGGATAATTCAAGAATTTAAAAAAGTAGGATGTGATACAGCAAAAAGCATCTTAAAATTGAACAAAGAAGAATTGCTAAAACGAACAGATTTAGAAGAAGAAACAATAAACGAAGTATTAGAAATATTACGAGCTGAATTTGAATAACATTTATTCAAAATAACAGCATGTATTTTAGTACGAATTCAAAGAAGGTAATATGGCCATAAGATTAATAAAAGCATCAAGAGAATTTAATGTAGGTATTTCAACTATTGTTGAATTTCTTGAGAAAAAAGGACATGCAATTGATTCGGATCCCAACTCAAAGATTCCCGATGAATTGTATCAATTAATAGAAAAAGAGTTTCAAACCGAAGGGTCTGTAAAAAAGGCTGCTAAACAAATTGATTTGTCTGAAACTCGAAAAAAACAAGAAATTATTACAATTTCTGATATGGTTGAAACTCCCAAACAACCGGAAGAAGAAACTATTGAAACAGTTATTCCTGAATTTGAGCACAAATTAAATGTTGTAGGAAAAATTTATTTAAATTCGCTTAAAAAAGGTAAATCGACAAAACAAGAAGAGCCAAAACAAGAGCCGATTGAAGAAAAAGTAATTGAAAAACCAGTTACACCAGTTTCTGTAACCGTAGAAAAACCACAAGAAATTGAAGAGGTTGAAGAAGAAGATGATGAAGACGAAATTGAAGAAACTGACCTTGATAACGAAGATGAGGATAACGATGAAGATGAAAATTCTGAAGTAGAATCTGAAACTGAATCTATAGGAGATGAAACTGAATCTTCAGAAACTCAAGATGATATTTATAGACCTAACAAAACGGTATTGGAAAATACGGTTAAAGTATTAGGGCAAATAGATTTGTCATCGCTAAATCAAAAAACAAGACCCGATAGAAAATCGAAAAAAGAAAAAGAGCAAGAACGTAAAGCTCGAAAAGACAAATTCAAACAACCAACTACTTCAACGGCTACACCTGAAACAAAAACAGATCAAAATCAGGAACCCCAAAAAACAAAAGAAACAAAAGAAGATTTTTATAAAGCTTCGGTTGACACTATAAAAAAACCTACAGTAATTGGGAAAATTGAATTAGACCCCGATGCAAAAGACGATTTTGAGCGTAAAAAACGTAAACGCATAAAAAAAGGAAAAATTGACATATCTGCAAAAGATGTATTTGATTTATATGATAAAGTTGATAAACCTGCGGTAAAAAAAGGTGTAACTAAAAAACCTCGTATAATACACGAAGAAGTTAACTTAGAAGATGTAGACAAACAAATTAAAGACACAATGGCTCGCCTTGTAGGCGGCAAAAAAACCAAATCTTCGAAATATCGTCGCGACAAACGTGATGCTATTCGACAAGAAATGGAAGAACAACAAGAACTTCAGAGCATAGAAGATAAAATATTGAAAGTTACCGAATTTATATCGGCTAACGACCTTTCGAGCATGATGGATATTCCTGCGACTCAAATTATATCTACCTGCATGAGTGTTGGATTATTTATATCTCTAAACCAACGTTTAGATGCAGAAACCATACAATTAATAGCTGGTGAATTTGGATATGAAGTACAATTTGTTTCGGCTGAAATTCAAGAAGCTATAGATGAGATTGAAGATAAACCCGAAGATTTGATTCCACGTCCTCCTATTGTAACAGTTATGGGACACGTAGATCATGGTAAAACTTCGCTATTGGATTATGTACGTAAAACAAACGTAATTGCTGGAGAAGCCGGGGGAATAACACAGCATATTGGAGCATACAGTGTTCAATTACCTGATAATAAAAAAATAACATTCCTTGACACACCAGGTCACGAAGCATTTACCGCAATGCGTGCACGTGGAGCTCAAGTTACCGATATTGTAATTATTGTAGTTGCTGCAGACGATAGTGTAATGCCTCAAACCATTGAAGCAATAAATCACGCATCAGCAGCCGGTGTTCCAATAATTTTCGCTATTAATAAAATAGATAAAGACGGTGCAAATCCTGATAAAATTCGCGAACAATTAGCAAATATGAATTATTTGGTAGAAGAATGGGGCGGAAAATATCAATCACAAGAAATTTCTGCAAAATTCGGAAAAAAAGTAGACGAGTTAATGGAAAAAGTATTGCTTGAGGCTGAACTTTTAGAACTCAAAGCTAATCCAAATAAACCGGCATACGGAACCGTAATTGAATCGGAACTTGATAAAGGTCGCGGATATGTTTCTACTATTATGGTTACAGCGGGAACATTGCGTGTAGGCGATATTATGCTTGCCGGTACACATACAGGTAAGGTAAAAGCAATGTTTAACGAACGTAACCAAAAAATAACAGAAGCTGGCCCTTCTACTCCGGTTATTGTTCTTGGTTTAGACGGAGCTCCTCAAGCCGGGGATAAATTCCATGTAATGAAAACTGAGCGTGAAGCTCGTGAAATTGCAAACAAACGTGAACAATTACAACGTGAACAAGAACTTAAAACTCTTAAACACATTACTCTCGATGAAATTGGTCGCCGTATAGCTATAGGAAACTTCCAAGAATTAAGTATTATTATTAAAGGTGACGTTGATGGTTCTGTAGAAGCACTTGCAGATTCGTTGATAAAACTATCAACCGAAGAAATTCAAGTTGCAATAAAACATAAAGCTGTAGGTCAAATTTCCGAATCAGATGTATTATTAGCTTCGGCATCAGATGCTATCATTATAGGTTTCCAAGTTCGTCCGTCTATGGCGGCTCGCAAATTAGCCGAAAAAGAAGGTATAGATATCCGTTTATATTCTATAATATACGATGCAATAAACGAAGTAAAAGATGCAATGACTGGAATGCTTTCACCTGAAATTAAAGAAGAAATTTTAGGTAGTTGTGAAATTCGTGAAGTATTTAAAATTACTAAAGTAGGCACTGTTGCCGGTTGCTTTGTTACCGATGGTAAAATTGTGCGTAATGCAAAAATTCGTATTATTCGCGATGGTATCGTAGTATATACAGGCGATTTGGGTTCACTCAAACGATTCAAAGAAGATGTAAAAGAAGTAACTCGCGGATACGAATGCGGTTTAAATATTCACAATTATAATGATATTAAAGAAGGTGATATCATTGAAGCATTTGAACAAAAAGAAGTAAAACGAAAATTATAAGCAAATAATTAATAAAAAAGGGGAGTTTTAACTCCCCTTTTTTATTATATTCATACTATCGCTCCTCCAGAGCTTTATGTTCTCACTCCTTGTTAATACTACCATACCATCACTCCACCGGAGTTCACACACTTTGCATACTTACGTAGTAGCACTATGACTTTTGAGACTTTCCGACATTCAGACGCTTAGACATTAAAACACTCAGATTCTGTCCTATTGATTATAACCTAATATTTTAAACATCTCTTCTGCCGACTGTTCTTCTCGATAAACATAATCTATAATATTACCCGTTTCGTCGCGATCAATAATTATATGCTTAGGCGAAGGAATTAAACAATGCTTAATTCCACCATAGCCACTTATTGAGTCTTGATAAGCTCCGGTATGGAAAAAACCAATATATAACGGATCTTTTTCCTTTTCGGAATAAGCAGGCAACATTACCTCTTGATTTAAATCCTCCGAATTATAATAATCGGAATGGTCGCAACTAATTCCTCCTATATTTACCCGTTTATACTCATTTGTCCACTTATTTACCGGCAATAATATAAACTTCTCGTGAATACTCCAGGCGTCGGGAATTGTATTCATAAGGCTATTATTTATGATATACCAACTTTCGGTATCGTTTTGCTGTTTTTGTTCAAGTACTTTAAAAATTATAGCACCACTCTCCCCTACTGTGTATTTACCAAATTCTGTATAAATATGCGGGTCTTCTATTTTTTCTTTAGCACAAGCCTCTTTTATATTTTTAATAATTTCACCAATCATATATTCATAATCATATTCAAAACCTAAATGATTTCGAATTGGGAACCCGCCACCTAAGTCGAAAGAATCGAGTGTGTCGCATTGTTTTTTAAGATGAATATATAATTTAAGAGCTTTTTGAAATTCTCCCCAATAATACAAACTATCTTTAATACCCGAATCTACAAAGAAATGTAGCATTTTGAGTTCCAAATTCTTTTTAGATTTGATTCGTTTGTTGAAAAAATGAATTATTTCATTAGGACGAATTCCTAAACGTGATGTATAATAAGCAGACTGAGATTCTTCGTCAATAGCCATTCGTAATCCAATTTGTAATTTTTTGCGTCCTAATACCTTTTCCAAACGATTTAACTCATCGGTACTGTCAAGAATCGTTATTGTATTTTTAAAACCTAAATCTCGTAACAAAATTATTTTTTGCAAATAATCTTCTGTTTTATATCCATTGTGAATAACAATAAGCGACTTATCGATTTTTTTCTCTTGATATAATTTTAAAATCAAATCAATATCAAACGAAGACGATGTTTCTAAATTTACATTATGCTTAAGAGCCTCGTTTATAACATGATAAAAGTGATTACACTTGGTGCAATAGCAATACTGATAAGAACCTTTATAATTATAATACTTTATAGCTTTATTGAATAAATTACGAGCTTTTTTAATTTGTTCTCCAATTTTAGGAAGATAAATAAATCGAAAAGGAGTATCGTACTTTTCGATTAAATACTTAAGGGAAACACCTTGAAAGGTTAAAAATCCATCTCTGAGGTCGAATCCCTCTTGAGGAAAGTAGAAACTTTGCTCAATCAAATTAAAATACGTGTTTTTCATTCTTATACCATACAATTAAAATTTTTGCAAATAAAAAGCTTTTTTTGAGAGGGGGTATATGTTATTGTATTTTTTTTAATACAATCCTCATATTTTTTCATATATCAATGAGTTACAACCATTTTTTCTTTTTAAAATAGAACAACATTCCACCGGTTAACAGCAGCATAACTCCCCACATAATAAAATAACTGTATTTATATTTAAATTCAGGAACATACTCAAAATTTGTCCCATATATACCAACAATAAATGTTAGGGGTATAAACAAAGAAGCAAACATGGTAAGAAACTTCATAATTTCATTGGATTTATTACTTACATAAGTATTGTATACATGTAATTGATCGGTAACCATAGCATGATACATATCCACAGATTCAATAGCTTGCGACACCAGCTCTTGTAAATCTTGCAAATAATCTAATGTACCGGATTGAATTAACGATGATTCTGATTTCTGCAATTGCACAATCATTTCTTTGAGAGGTCTAACTTGCTTTCGAATATAATTTATTTCATTTTTTAAACTATAAATTTTATGAGCCGTTTTAGGATACGCATGCATTATTTCCATATCTATCTGCTCTATTTGTTCTCCAATAATTTCAATAGTTTCGAGAGAATTATCAATTAAAGTATCGAGCAGCGAATAGAGGAGATAATCTTCATTTTGACTACAAATTTTACCGGCTTTGGTTCGAATTCGATGTCGTACCGGTTCAAAATACTCGGCAATTCGTTCTTGAAATGTAATTATATAATGAGCCCCGAGAATGCACGTAATTTGATCGCTATGAACTTTTTTATCGGAAGAAGTATACACCATTGCTTTT
>ENA-UOWE01002732-UOWE01002732.1-activated-sludge-metagenome-genome-assembly--contig:-NODE-2732-length-19064-cov-6.448787_pt1 | contig 19064 bp, 19 predicted proteins | sample MGYA00249841_ERZ761562 | MGnify/ENA primary metagenome ERZ761562 (study PRJEB28883, sample SAMN05720200) | activated sludge metagenome | isolation source: Anaerobic digester | place: Japan... | reverse complement strand
AGAAGAAATAATAAAGGTTTTAAAGTTCAAATATGGAGATTCATTTATAAAGCCTAAGGATTTTCCAAAATCTTACATTTATCTTGCTCATGATTCAAACTATATAAGCTGGCTCAAGAACAGATGCGATTCTCTAGAAGATATGCAGGAGTACTTTCCGAAGGTTTTTGGTTATGACAGGGTTTTTGATAATGGAACTCCTTTGATGAAAAATTCTTTTGAAATGGCATGGATGGGTGTAAAATGTGCGCTTACAGGGGCATATGAACTTCTTAATGGTGTAGAGGATATTGTTTATGTTGGTACAAGACCTCCTGGGCATCATGCCGGAATAGACATGGGTGGCGGTTATTGTTATATGAATAATTCAGCTATTGCCGCAAAATTTCTTCAGATGAAATCAGGAGGTACTGTTGCAATCCTTGATCTTGATTTTCATCATGGAAACGGAACTCAGGAAATTTTTTATGAAGACAGCTCTGTCCTTTATATCAGTCTTCATGCAGATCCTGCACAGCATTTCCCTTTCATAAGCGGATACGAATGGGAGATAGGTGAGGGTGAAGGGAAAGGCTATAACATAAATTTTCCCCTTGCCGGCGGAACTGACGGAAGAACTTATCTTAGAACACTTGAAAAAGCTGTGCAAGAGATACAGGACTATGATCCTTCTTATCTTATCGTATCTCTAGGAACAGATACCCATAAAGATGATCCTCTTGGTAATTTTATGTTGGGAGATTCCGACTTTTTTGAAATCGGAAAGTTACTTTCAGAACTTGATATATTTAAGCTTGTTATTCAGGAAGGCGGCTATAATCCTGTTGCAAACGCATCTGCTGTCGATTCTTTTATGGCAGGCCTTTTAATATAATCTGAAAGGTTGATCTTTTTGAGAAGCATTTCATTTATCGGCAATGAAGGGAAAAAAATAGAAATAACTATAGGATATGGGCAGTATAAAAAAATAATAAAGACGATTTCACAGAAGTATGGAACCTATACAGTAGCAGATTCTAAAATAAGATCCATGATAGAAAGCAAGTCTTTTATAAAGTATGTGCGCGGGGGCGAAGAAGCGAAGTTTATTGATAAATATCTTGAAGTAGCGGATAAAATTGTAAGCAATGATGTTTCAACGCTTATCGGTATAGGTGGCGGATCAGTTCTTGATTTGTGTGGCTATACGGTAAATACTATTAATTGTGCAGTTAAAAATCTGATACTTTTCCCTACCACATTGAACTCGTTTATTCAAGCTAACATAAGCGGTTACTTTTTTCTTGATATGAATTATTCATATAATTATCTGAAAGTCAGAGGATATCCGGATATTATATATATTGATCCTGATTTTCTTTTAAAGATTCCCGGAAATATTTTAAGAAAAATGTTCTTTTCAGGTTATTTTCTTGGCTTTTTGTTTGATAAAAATTACTGTAAGCTGTCAATGAAATATGCACATAATTTTTTAGGTCTTGACGTAGAAGAGTACATATATGAAAATCTTATGTTTTTAACCTATCTTTATAGTTCTCAGGAAATTTTCCTGCCCGGATCGAATTTAATAAAGTATTTTTATAGTAAGCCTGGTGATTTCAAGAAAGAGTACAGTATTGTATTTTCAAATATCTTTCTTTTTTTAGCCTATATAAGCCTTTCAAATGGTTACATAAGCTATGAGCAGTATGCTTCGGTCAAGAAGGATATGATTGATCTTGAACTTTATAATAAAAACATTATGCAATTTATAGCATTTGATAAGGTTAATTTTGGTATAGAGGAAGTAGTTCCCCATGCCCAGAGTTCTTTCAAAAGAGTGTTTTTGCATAAAGAAGAGTTAAAAGAAGTTCTTTTGGAGTTTATGCAATCTAACAGGGGTGACTGAGTTGAAGAAGAAGTATAACAAATCTTTTATCTTTTTTGTTATAATCGTATTTATAGTACCAGTTTTAACTTTTATCCTCACAATTTATACCATATCTTTAAAAAATAAGATAAAGGACTTAAAACTTTCGATCAACGATCTTAGAAGTGAAGTTGTGCTAGATTCAATACAGTCTACACCAACAGAGAATATGCATGCAGTACCATCTTATTCTCTTACCGAACCCAATGTCCCTAAGATCAATTATGAGCTCAAAGATGTAAATTACTACAATCTTTTATCCGTTGCTAGTATGAGTATAGAAAGCCAGTCTGGTGGGCATGCAAGAACCATGGAAGAAAAAGAAGCATATCTGCAGGCAGTTCAGGCATATAAAAGAGAAATTCCTTTTATGATTTCAAAAAATGGTGATGAGTATGTTCTTTATAGCAAAGAATTTACCAACAATGATTTGAACAGTATTTACTCCATACAGCTTGCAACATATTCAAATATTGAAGGAGCGTATGTTGCCTGTAATCTTTTAAGAAAAGAAGGTGTTGCAGCATATGTATATAAAGGATACTATACACAATCAGGCAAAGAATATCATGCACTGATGCTTGGTATTTTTACTTCTCGAAAAAGCGCCGATACAGTTAATGCATCTCTTGACCTTGACAGAATTTACAAAATTATTGGGGTTGATGTAAAAGGCAGATATATAAGATTGATGGATTTTGAACCGAGGACATAGGTAAGATGAAAAAGCTTTTTTTCACATTTTTGGCAGTATTTGTAGTAATCCTTATAGGTGTTATGGCGATGGTAAATCAAACAGAAAATAAGAAAGAACCTCAAGAAGATTATCTTGTGGATATCTCATCGGCGGATATAAAAGAACTCATGAATATTCCATTCATAGGATATTCCAAAGCAATGAGTATAATTGAATACCGTGAAAAGCACGGATTTTCATGTATAGATGATCTTAAAAATATAACCGGAATAGGGGAAAAAACTTTCGAAAAAATAAGGAATTATGTTACTATATCAACAAAAAAGTTTGAATACCGGCAATCTAAAGTAAAGATCAACTCAGATTCTGCACAAAGGCTTGAAGAGCTTGAAGGGATTGGAGAAAAGACTGCAAATATTATTTTGGAGTACAGAAAGATAAAAACTATTGAAAATATGGACGAATTGAAGAAAGTTACAGGTATGAGCGACAAGCAGATAGAAAAAATAAGGGGGTATATAGAATTTTGAAACAGATGCTGGTACATGTCTGTTGTGTGCCGGATCTTCTTGCAGCGAGTAAAATTTTGATGAAAGAAGATCTAAAAGTATACGTATACTTTTATAATCCCAATATTGACGACAGTAGTGAGTATTTTCTGAGGAAAAGTCAGCTTAAAAAGGTACCTTTGGAGTATGGATTTGAAGAAATTTACTCTGTGTATGATCCAAACCGTTATCTTGCATTTATTTCAGAGAATATAGAAGGAATGGACAGATGTCAGAAGTGTATTTATATGAGAATGGAAAAAACATTCGAAACTGCGGCTGAAAAAGGTTTTTTGCATGTTACTACAACACTTACCGCAAGTCCAAGGAAAGAACAGGAATTTATAAGGCGCATAGGGCAAGCTCTTTCATTAAAGTATAGGGTGACCTTTGACTTTTATAATTTTCGTTCTGATAATGGTATTCCCTTTGGTGCGGATCTTTGTAGAAGATTTGGTATATATAGACAGACTTTTTGCGGTTGTTCTTTTTCAAAAACAGAATCTGAAGAGCTGCACATTTTATCTCAAAAAAAGAGACTCAAAGAACTTTCTGAGATTGTAGGAGAGATGAAGGCACAGGAGCTTTTCAAATTCAACGGAGCCCTTGAAATAAGAATCCCATATGATATACGTCTTGAGGATATAAAAGAAGAACCTATGGAAATTTTAAAAAGTATAAGACCTAAAAGCATTGTTATTAATTCTTCTGAAGCAAAAGATATAGGAATAACAAAGAGTGGTCGTATTAATATAGGAAATTGGCGTGCCAAATTCATAGTCGTTTGACTTACGGGGGGGCTTATGAGTCAGATAAAGATGGAGATAGAGAGTAAAAGCATTTATATTAAAGCCTTACGGTTGGTGCTGAAAGAGTTTCTCAGAGTTAATAATTATGATGAAGAAGATGAAATATTTATGTTTGAACTTGCATTAAATGAGGCAATAGCCAATGTTATAGAACATACATACAACTTTGAGGAAAATCATAGTATTAATGTTGAGTTCTCTATTGATGAGGAAAGGGTATTTTGTATATCAATAAGGGATTTCGGTAAAAAGGTTGATCCACAAAAAATACAGCCCAGAGATCTTGAAGACTATAGGGATGGAGGTCTAGGAGTTTTTATTATTCAAAAGGTTTTCGGACACATGATATGGGATGATGTTCCAGAGGGGAACCTTTTATGTTTATACAAAAAATTATAATCTGGGGGTTATCCAAATGGCCAAACTCAAACTGAAAGTATCCGGGGACAGCATGGTAGCTTCTGTTATTCTACTAGATGACGGAGTGTATTTAAAAGTTGATGATGTCCTTGCTTTTCTTCAGAGTAACGGGATTTCTTACGGAATAAGTATGGAAACAATACGAGAGCTTTGCGCTAATGTAAAATTTAACACAGAAATTCCCATAGCTTACGGAAAAGGTCCCAAAGTTGGTGACGATGGAAAAGTTAATATTTTGGTCAGAAAGGAAAAAGTGAATTACGATACCGAAAAAAAGGTTGACTTAAGAGAAGTCTCAAATTTTTTGATTGTTGAGGCCAATGAGAAGTTAGCCCAGATCGTTCCTCCTTCGAAGGGAGAAAGCGGTAAGGATGTTTATGGCAAGGAGATAGAAGGGCTTATTGGAAAAGAAGCTAAATGTACTGTGGGGAAAAATGCTTTTATTCAGGATGGATATGTTATTGCGAAGGTTTCAGGCGAACTTGTTTTTAAAAGAGAAGCAAATGATGTTTTGAATATTGATGTATCGGAAGTAAAGCGTATCGAAGGAGATATAGATTATAATATCGGTAATATAAGGTTTCCGGGTTCTCTTGTCATAAACGGTAATATAAGGGCTGGCTTCATAGTTGAAGCAGAACAAAGTATAGAGATAAAAGGCATAGTTGAATCGGCCACAGTAATTGCGGGCGGAGAGATCACTGTTTCCGGAATAAAGGGAGCAGGAAAAGGAATTATAAGAGCTGACACTATTAAAGCCACATTCATAGAAAATGCTGAGGTGGAAGCAAAAAGGAATATTTATGTAAAACAAGCTATAATCAACTCTAAGATAAAAGCGGGAGAAACTGTTGTTGTGATTGGAAAGAACGGAAAGATAATAGGAGGAAATATAATAGCCGGAAATAAGATTGAGGCAGATTTTTTAGGTAGCGAAATGACTGTTACCACAAATCTTGAAGTCGGGGTTCAGCCAGAGTTGAACGAAGAACTTACGATATTGAGTTCCCAGATAGCAATCGATCTTGAAAATTTAAGGAAGCTTAGCCTGATACTTAAAGGCATGGTAAGACTTCAGAATGAAGGCAAACTTGACCAGGAAAAGATAGAGCAGTACAAGAGAAGTCTTCAGACAGCCAAAACTCTTAAAGACAATCTTGAAAGCAATGAAAAAAGATTAGAGGAAATAAAAAAAATAATCGAATCTTCGGAGAATGACGGTTTTATTCTTGCAAAAGAATGTGTCTATCCGGGAGTGTCGATAACCATACATAAACGTAGATTTTTTCCTGATCGTGCGATGGTAAAGGTTATGTTTATGAGAGTAGAAGATAAAATAGTGTTAAAAGGTTATTCAAAAGATTAACGGAGGCAACTAATGAAAAAGCTTACAGTAGTGTTTTTTTGGGTATTTCTAACATTTATGACAGTATGTGCTTCTTCTCTTGACAGATATGTTTTTATCTTTGATGATGACAAGCTTGTTTATGATTCAAAAGAGTTAAGCGTACTTGGTTTTTATCTTAAATATTGGAGAAGCGGTTATGAAGAGTATAAGAGTACTGCCAATACGATATTTTCTGAAAACATGGATCTTTTTTTTCCAGATGATACGGCTGTTTTGGATATTTTTTCAAGTATCAACCCGCAGGAGTTTTTATCTCCAGGTAAAAAGTTTAGATCGGCAAAAGAAAATTATCCTCAGTCTATAATCATCAATGCTTTTTTCATTGAGTTTTTATATTCCGATTGGGAAAGATCCGGAGAAGTGCAGGCTGGTAAGGAAATAATAGATTCATGTGATAACCTTGAACAGCTTGTGGGAATAAATCCACTTTCTTCTTATTATAAATCCAAAGTTCTATGGAAGTCAAAAGTGATTGGAGACAGCGCTCAGGCGCTTAAAATAATAAAAGATATATATGCTGAGTATTCTGACAATATAAAAATTTTATATGAGTATATTGTTATGAGCTATCAGAATGATGATTATAAAAAGGTAACAGATCTATATGAGAACTACATAAAATTAGGCGAAAGTGCCGATGAAATAAATCTCATTGCAGCAAAGTCATACCTTAATTTAGGAAACAAGGATAAAGCCAGGGAACTTGCATTAAATATAACTAAAAGTTCTGGGAGAAAAAATATTTTAGCTTCTACATACGAACTTCTGGGAGATATTGCCCAGACTAATGTTCAAAAGATCAATTACTATAAACTTTCTCTTGAATATGATGAGAAAAACGGACTTATATGGAGTAAGCTAGGGGTTTCATATTTGCAGGAAGACAGAAAAGAAAACGCACAGCTTGCAAGAGTCATACTCAATAAAGCACTTTCGCTATATCCAAATCAGCCTGAGATTAAAGCTGAACTTGATAATTTGCAGAGGGATATAAAGATTAAGGGAGTCATGGTTTACATTCTTCCACTGCTTGGTATAGTAATTGGAGGCATAACAGTAATGATTGTACTGGAAAAACGTAAAAAGAATAGGGAGTACGAAGAAATGCTAAAAAAATAAGTGAGGTAAGTATTCATGCAGGAGATAAAATGTAGTATTCTGGATAAAGGTTTTGTAACTCTTATAGATATGATGGGTGATGATTTTTCAGCCGTTAAAGCAGCAAGGGTTTCATATGCCAAAGAACAGTCCCCTGATATTGAAAGGGACAGAGCTTTGATAGAGTATCTTATGAAAAACAAGCACGAATCACCTTTTGAACACATAACACTTACTTTTCATGTGAAATGTCCTATTTTCGTTGCCAGACAATGGCTTAGACACAGGATAGGAAATTCTTACAATGAGATCAGCCGAAGGTATACTACCAAATACAGTGAAGAGTTTTACCTTCCCGACCACATAAGGCTACAAGATGAAGAAAACCGTCAGAGTTCATATCTATGCGAGGATAACGATAAAAAAGAACAGGCTTTGCTGCTTATTGAAGAAAGTTATAAGAGTGCGTATGAAACATATCAGAAGCTTTTAAAATTAGGTATTGCAAGAGAAATGGCCAGAATAGTCCTTCCTGTGGGAGAGTATACTCAATTTTATTGGACATCTAATATACGATCGATTATGCACTTTTTAAATCTGAGGGCCGATGGGCATGCACAGTATGAAATCCAGTTGTATGCACAGGCTATAGCAGAAATTTTCAAGAAAGTATGTCCACTTTCTTATAATGCCTTCTTAAAGTATTCCTATACAGGTAATACTCTCAAGGAGGTTTAGACAATCTTGAAAATACTTCAGATATTGAAACTGCTTAATGCGGAAGCAGTCTTTATACCTTCCGGTGCGGAAGATTACGAGATAGAGTATTCCGGTGCGGCAGATCTAATGAGCGATTTTCTTGCTTTTTCAAGAGAGCATATGCTTCTTATAACGGGACTTACAAGTCCCCAAACCATAACTACCGCAGCAGTCATAGGTGCAAACGGGGTTATTTTTGTACGTGGAAAAGAAATCCCTCCTGAGGTTATGAAAACAGCTCAAGAGCTTGATATTCCAATACTCAAGACAAGCATTTCAATGTATATTGCTTGTGCTATTTTATATAAAAACGGTATTAAAGATGCTATGGGAACAGACAGTTTTTTGAATAATGGGGATAATTTATAATGCAAAATGATGTTGAAAAATTAGTTGATATGCTTTCAAAGGTATTTTCCAACACCAAAATTAAAGAGATTATGACGAAGCCTCCTATAGTTGTTACCCAAGAGACAAAGATTAAGTATGTTAAAGATATAATGCGTATAAAGGGGATCTCTGGAATGCCTGTTATTGCGCCTGGATTTAAGCTGGTAGGTATAATAAGCATAGAAGATATAATCAGAGTATTTGAAAACGGAAGCTTTGATGATAGAGTCAACAAATGGATGACTCCCGATCCTGTGTATCTTAAGGAAGATGAAATGCTTCTTCACTTTCTTCAGGTTAATGAAGATCTTAAATACGGAAGATATCCGGTGGTAAACAATGATCATAAAGTAGTAGGGGTAGTTACAAAGCTTGATATTTTAAGCTGGATGTTTAAGAAGCTTGGATATATATATGTTCATGATGAAAGAAGAGAAAAGGCTCTGAATAAGAAGTATATGTCAACCATAACGGGAGAGCTCCTGGATAAAGAAGGAGTAGATTTTACATATAAAATAGACTACGATTCGGTTGAAATGATAGGAGCTGCCGCAACACGCCTTAAAAGATTTCTTAAGGAGAGAAAGATACAGGAAGATATAATAAGAAAAATATCAATTGCAACCTATGAAGCCGAAGCCAATGTTGTTATACACAGCGGTTCTACCGGCAATATATACTGTTGGATAAAGCAGGATCATATAAAAGTATTAATAGAGGATTTCGGAAAAGGAATCGAAGATCTTGAACAGGCCATGAAAGAAGGATTTACCACAGCTCCAGATAATATAAAGGAAAAAGGTTTTGGTGCTGGGATGGGGCTTCCTAATATGAAAAGATTTTCTGACAGAATGACGATAGTATCAAGTATAGGTAAGGGCGTTAAAGTTGAAATTTTATACTATATAAAATAAAAAAAATAGACGGAGGGGGAAAATGAAACTTGAAAAAATAATAAAAGAGCTAAATCTTAGGATAATTTCGGCTGCAAACAACGATATCGAAATTATTAACGGTAATATAGGGGATCTCCTCAGTGAGGTTATGCGTACTGCAAAACCTGATTCTGTTTGGATTACATATCAAACACATCAGAATATTGTTGCTGTTGCAGAAGTTGTGGGAATAAAAGCAATAATTATCCCTTATGGTCTGCATTACTCTGAAGATACTGTTGAAAAAGCACGTGAGCATGGAGTATATCTTTTGGAATCGGATGAAACGGCTTTTGCTGTGAGTGGAAAGTTGTACGGATTAATAAGCTGATATGGCTTTTTTTAATGCATCCTTTCACAATCACTCTGTTCTTTCTCCTTGTGCCGATATTACTATGACACCTGAAATTTATATTCAAAAGCTTACGTGTGCTGGAATAGACTGGATAGCCCTTACCGATCATAACTCATGCAGGAATACCAGGGTTTTCGGGAGACTGCTTTCTGAGCATGGGATACAGGTGATTCCTGGAATAGAAGTTCAGACTAAGGAAGAAATCCACGTTCTTTTTTATTTCAGCAGTTATGATGAACTTGAGGAATTTTCAGAGTATGTTGAAGAAAGAGTAATTATTAGAGATTATGATCCAGAGAAGCTTGGATATCAGATAGAACTGAACCAAGAAGGTGAGTTTAGTGTCATTCTTTCATGTCCGTATCTGGGTAGCGCATGCGATCTTTCACTTGAAGATGCAGTGATAGCAGCAAGAAAATATAATTCACTCTGTGTACCGGCACATATATTCAGATCCTTTGGGCTTATAACTCAGTTGGGTATACCTCCTGAAATTGAGTTTGACGGGGTAGAAGTAAAAAATCCAGCGGAACTGGAAGCCGCGAAAAAAATGGGTTTTTCAAGATTCCTTTATGGAATGGATGCACATACTCCCGATGAACTGGAAGTAATAGCGTGTAAAGTCGAAACTGAAAAAAGAGATTTTGAGCATTTAAAAACAGCTTTATATAAAGGTAAGGTGTTTGCGTTATGGCAACGCTGAAAAATATTGCCGATCATATTATAGATATTTGTGAGAATGCTGTCCGCTCAAAGAGTAAACTTTGTGAGCTTTATATTGATGAAGATGAATCGTCTTTTTTTTTCAAAGTGTCAGATAAAGGCATAGGAATGGATGAACAAGAAGTAAAAAGTGCACTCGATCCTTTCTATACAACCAAAACAGAGCGTAAAAAAAAGTTCGGTATGGGTCTTCCTTTCTTAAAGTATTCCAGTGAGCTTACAGGCGGTAGTTTTAAGATAACTTCACAAAAAGGCTATGGTACAGTTGTAGAAGTCCTTTTTAAAAAAGATAGTATTGACTGTCAGCCGGTAGGAGATATTGCACAGGCGATTTTTTCTGTAATATATATTGACCAGGATATAGACTGGTATATTAAAAGAACAAAAAATAATGAAGCTTATGAGATAAACTCTTCAGAAATGAAGAAAGAATATGGAGAAGCTTTTTTTTCGCCTGTATTTATGAAAAGTATCAAAGACCTAATTACTTCACTGGAAAATGAGTTTTAAGGATTATTTAAGAACGCAGAGTTAAAATCAGATATCATCTATCAATAACGGGAGGAAAGTATGACAAAAAAGATCTTTCTTGTAGCAGTGCTCTGCCTTTCTGTGTTTACTGCTTTTTCAATAACCAAACTTCAGAAAATTGAGTACAGCGAAAATATTTCTTATGCAGCATCAGAAATTAGTAGAATTTTTGAAAACTATGAGATAAAAGAAGGCAATATGATTGGTGAGATAGATGTTAAACTGGCTATAAAGCAGATAATGGAGCTGGGATACTTTACATCCATGGACTTTGAATTAAATAACGATACTGGAGTATTATTTTTTAAAATTAAGTCCAATCCTTTTGTAAGCGGATACAAGATAAAGTACATCGGAGATAAACTGATTGAAGAATCTGTTCTTGAATCACTTATCGAAGTTAAGAAAAATATGCCCCTGAATCTGAAAGAGTATAAAAACTCTCTTATAAATATTCAGACTGCATATAAGTCAAAGGGATATCAGTTTATAAATCTTGGTTCTAACATTTTAATTGACGGAGAAAGCTTTACCATGCAAGCAACTTCTGTAAATAATAAAATGAGTCAGGATGGTGAACTTGTCTTCGTTGTAGAAGAGCTTCCTCTTTGGGATATTGTACTTGAAGGCGAGATAAGTGCTTTAGATAAGATTGCTTTGAAGAAAAAACTTGGATTTTCTTTCAGGAAAGATTATGAAGATGCTTTTTTTCTTTTCAGGCCACAGGCAAAGGAAACATATCCTACTCTTGAAAAACTTCAAGCATTGTATTCAGCGCTTGTTCAGACTGGATATTTCGGAGAAGAAACAAGTGTAGACTTTGCAGCAGCAAAGAATGAAAAAAGCGGAGCAAATGCCATAAATATAGTAATTGGAGGAAAGCTTAGACAGATAGTGGATCATGATATACAGGTAAAAAATATAAAATTTTCCGGAAACCAGTCACTTGAAATTTTTAAGCTTCATGATACAGTAAAAAAGAATATGACTATAGAAGATTCTGTATCAAACCTAGAGCTTCTGAAAAGCCTTGATGCACTTAGGGAGTTGTATAAAAGTGAAGGATATCTTTTTGTCGAGATAGATGTTTCTTATGATCAGAATAATTCGGAACTTACATACATAATAACCGAAAAATGTTACGGAGAAATCAATATTACAAAGGAAGCCACAAGCCAAACCAAGGACTATCTTTTAAACTCTTTTGTAAAGATAGGTAAGGGAGATAAGATAACCCAGAAATCTCTTCAGGATACATATTATGGGTTTATGGGAACTGGTTTTTTTAAGAATGTAGATATAGTTCCCGTTTCGATGGATGAAACAACAGTTTCTTTTAAAATATCTCCATACGAAAACGATAAACCGAGCAAGATGATATTTAATTTTAACTGGACAAGTCCTGAAAATAAGCCTTTCTACTTTGGATTCAGTGGAGGAACAGAGTTAAAATGGGCTAATCTGTTTGGAGCCGGACATACGGTTTCAGTAAAAGGACAAGTCACACCTCTTTCAGAGTATTATGAAGGTTCTTTCGGTTATAATGTTATGAAGCTTAATCAGACCAACCTGGATATGGGTATTGAGATGGGAGCTTTATACACACCTAAAGGAAAGTACGAAGATACTATAAATGCGACTGTTTCTGTTCAGACAGGCGTTAAATTGTCTCCTAGCTACAATATTTCAGACTTTTCATATATTACCAATTACTTATCTTATGACCATTATATGATGAAAGATTCGCAGGTGACCATTGACAGAGGCTCAGGCTCTTTAGGCTACAGTTATATAAGGCTCGATAGTCCGAGTAGACCTTACAACGGAGAGTATCTCTCCATAGCCGGTTTTGGTGGATTTGATCTTAATGATTTTTCCAAAAGCTACTATGGAGGAGGAATAGAAGGAAAATTATTTAAGAGCCTTTATAAGTTTACTTTTGGAGCAAGGGCAAAAGTCGGTCATGTAATAGATAACGGAGGTTTGTACAGTTATTCGGTTGGTGGTATGAGTACTGTCAGAGGATATGACTTTGGTGAAAGAAAAGGTGACAGTACGCTACTATTTAACGCTGAACTGGCTTTTGAACTTATAAAACAGCCGCTGCCAATAGATTTTTTTATTTTCTATGATATAGGAAATGCTGATAACAACTATTCCAAACTGATGAACAATACTATTTCTTCAGCAGGAATAGGAGCTAAAGTAACAGTACCGATGCTTGGACAGATTAGATTTGAATATCTTTATAAGATAAATGAAAATAAGTGGGTAGGATCTTTTGGATTCGGACCGGTATTCTGATAATAATCAAAAAATTTTAAATAAGCATAATAAAGGGAAAACGGTAAAATTCCGTTACGGTGCCGCCACCGTGTTTGGGGACGAACTCCACAATTGCCACTGCATAGGGAAGGCGTGGAAAGTAGATTGATCCATCAGTCGGGATACCTTTATATGCCTGTACTTCACCATTCCTACGCGCCATAGGGGTGGTAAAGTTTTTGGGTAATGGCGTAATACTTTTTAACTGGAGGATATATGAAAAAGTTTTTGGTATCTTTTTTTGTTGTATTACTAAGTTTTGTTACTGTTTTTTCTTCTGTTACATATGTGGATGATCTTGCCAGAGAGGTAACCTTTGATTCTCCTGTTAACCAGGTTATAGTTGCTGCTCCTTCTATTTCAGACTATCTAGTAACGCTAAAATGTGAGGAAAAGGTCATTGGAATAACCGATTGGGATACACATATAAAATCTGAAAAGATAGGGAATATGGTACCTCTGAATCTTGAAAAAATAGTATCTTTAAAGCCTGATCTTGTATTTTTGACAGGTGGATTTCAGGAACCAGAAGTAAAGAGACTCGAAAATGCAGGTATAAAAGCTTTTGTAATAAATCCAGGAACCTTTACCGATATATATAAGTCACTCATGACTATAGGAACTATACTTGGTCGAAAAGAAGCAGCAGCCAAGGCAGCTAATGAATTCAGGGAAAAGTATATTAGTATATCAAAGCAGGCAATGAACAGAACAAATAAGCCTAAAGTATTTTATGCTTCGGTTTACAATACAGTTACAGAGATATGGACTGCAGGTACAGGATCGGTTGTGAATGAGATGATTGCATATGCAGGTGGTCTGAATGTGGCAGCACCGTATACCGGAAACAATGGTTGGCTTTCAGTAGGACCTGAATTTATACTTAGCACAAATCCAGATATAATAATTGTTCCATCATACTATGGAGATACTACAGGTAAGGAACTTCTTATGAAAGCTCCGGGTTTAAAAGATGTTAAAGCTGTTAAAAACGGAAGAGTATATATTGTTGATGAAAATATTGTTTCTCAGACTTCACCATCTATAATTAAAGTCCTTGAAGAATTAAACAAAATTTTTGGAGAGTACAAATGAGATTTGTGAAAGTTGACAGGAAGGGGTTTATACCCCTTGCTGTTTTTTTATTATGTCTTTCTTTTCTTTGTATTGTTTTTTTTAGTTCTTTCGGTACGGTAAAAGTTCCATTTTCTGATGTTCTGAAAACTTTTTTGGCAATGCCGCCGGATAAGGTTGAAAGCTCTTTGATTCTTAGGCTTAGAATTCCAAGAATAATAGGAAGTTTCCTTGCAGGTGCGGTGCTTGCTGTTGCCGGAAATTCTTTTCAGCTTGTAATACAAAATCCTCTTGCCGATCCATTTATAATAGGAATCTCTTCGGGTGCAAGTTTTGGAGCTGTTTTATTTACAGCGCTTACGGTAAACACTGCAATCAGAATTCCTTTTGGGATTGAAGGATCGGCCCTTATATTTTCAATTTTAACTTCTGTTGTAGTATTTCTTTTGGCCAAACAAGGAAAAAAGATTCCAATTCTATCTTTGGTTTTAAGTGGGGTTATAATAAGTTTTCTTCTTAACTCTCTTACTACTATGATGTCTGTGCTTTACTGGAAAAACGTTATTCACGTTAATATATGGCTCTTAGGCAGCACTGCTGATTTTGATTGGCCAGATATAGCAGTGGTTCTAGCATTTCTGCTTCTTCAGCTATTGATAGTCTTTTTACTTTCAAGAAAGTTGGACGTTCTTTCAATGAATGAAGATCTTGCCTTATATTCTGGAATTAATTCGGATAAGCTTAAACTTGCCATACTTTCGGTTAACATAGCAGCGGTTTCTGTGGTGGTTTCAAAATCAGGCATAATAGGATTTGTAGGACTTATAATTCCTCATTTGGTAAGAAGTATTACAGGACCCTACAGCAGAATATCGACGTTTTACTGTATTTTTATTGGGGGAATATTTCTTAGTCTGAGCGACTTTGTTTCCAGAACATTTTTTGCCCCGACCGAACTGCCTATAGGTGTAATGACATCTCTTGTTGGTGCACCGGTTTTCATATACATAATGAAAGTGAAGGGGAAAAAAGTATGATAAAAATTGATCAGCTGTTATTTTCTTATGAAAGCGGTTTTACCCTAGATATTAAACAGCTTGAGATAAAAGATGGGGAGTTTGTATCCATAATCGGACCGAATGGTTCCGGAAAAAGTACGTTTGTAAAACTGTTATCTGGAGTCATAAGGAGTTACAGAGGAAGCATTGTGTTTGATAAAGTCAACATAAGGGATCTTACAATAAAGAAGATTGCCCAGAAGGTATCGGTTGTTCCTCAGGAATTCAGTACTATTTATGAGTATAATGTGGATAGTATAGTATCATCTTCAAGAATACCTTTTGCACGAAAGTTCAGTTTTTCAGAAAGTTATGATGATAAAAAAGCTATAGAAGACGCAATGAAAAAAACCGATACTCTTAGATATAAAAATGAAGTATTTGGAAATCTTTCCGGCGGAGAAAAGCAAAGAGTTATGATTGCACGTGCAGTAGCCCAAAATACAGATATTCTGATACTTGATGAGTTTGTATCGCATCTTGACCCCGGACATGCACAAGAACTGCTTAAACTTGTGAAAACAAGTAATAAGGATGCTGGTAAGACTATTATTTCGGTATTTCATGATATAAATACAGCCAGTCTTTACTCAGACAGGATAATTGTTTTCAATAAAGGCGATATCTTTTCGGATGGCACACCTTATCAGGTGATAACAGAAAAAATGTTGAACGAAATATACTCTCTTGATGCAACCATTATAAAACATCCGCTTTATAATAAGCCACAGGTGATATATAATTGATAGAAAGATATTGATTAATAAAAAACGGGGGAAGAAGATGAAAACATCAGACTTATGCAATAAAGTGGTTAATAATGTAGCAAAGGTGATCAAAGGCAAGGAGGATAAAATAAAACTGCTTATAGCGGCCTTTCTTAGTAATGGTCATGTTTTGATAGAGGATGTTCCCGGAACCGGTAAGACAGTTATATCTAGAGCCATTTCAAAGTCCATAGGATTGGGTTTCAAAAGAGTTCAGTTTACTCCGGATCTGCTTCCGGGAGATCTTACAGGATTATATATATACAATAGACAGAATGAAGAGTTTCTTCTTAAAAAAGGTCCGGTTTTCACAGAATTTCTATTGGCTGATGAAATAAACAGAGCAACTCCGAGGACACAGTCGGCACTTCTTGAAGCTTTGGCAGAGCGTCAAGTCACTATCGACGGTATAACTCATCAGTTGAGCAAAGATTTTTTTGTAATGGCTACTCAAAATCCTGTGGAGTTTGAAGGAACATTTCCTCTTCCTGAGGCTCAGTTAGATAGATTCATGATAAAAACCACGATAGGCTATCCGGAGTTTGAAGATGAAATAAAAATGCTCAGTGGCCAGGATAGAGGTCATCCGCTGGACGATATCCAAACCGTTGTAGAACAGGTAGAGATTGATCAGTGCAAGAAAGAAGTGAATGAAGTCAATATATCGCCCGATATACTTTCTTATATAACCAGAATAGTAGATAGAACAAGAAATGATAAAAATATTCTTCTGGGGTCCAGTCCCAGAGGAAGTATAAACCTTATGAAGATCTCAAAGTCAATTGCTGCGATAGATAATAGAAATTTTGTTATTCCAGACGATGTAAAGTATTCTGCTAAAAGTGTTCTTACACATCGTATAATTCTTAAGCCTGAAACCAAAATAAGAAAGATTTCACCAGATGAAATTATGCAGAAAATACTTTCAGAAGTTGAAGTGATTGTTTAGTGAGAACCGATAACTTAAAAATAAAAAAAATCACTCTTTATATAACGATTTTCTCATTTCTGACATTAACAGAGCTTTCTTTAGTACTCTGGTTTATTCTTGCAGTGCTGTGGATAAGTTTTTTTAAGAAGAAAATGGCATTTAAAAAGCTTGAAGTATCCCACAGTTTTGAATATGAAAGGATATTTGTCGATGAAGAGGTTTGTTTTACAGTGAGTATAAAGAATCATTCCAAAGAGGAGTTCACACTGCTGGTGACTCCACCTCATCTTGTAGATACATTTTTTCCTAAAGAAGATTTGTTTGTACTAGGAAAACAGGAAGTACAAAAAAGAAAGTTTAGATTTTCATTTTCTGAGCGCGGAAGTAAAAAAATAGGAAGATATACCGTTTCTTTTGATGATCGGTTTGGTCTTTTTTCTTTTTGGAAGGTCTATGAAGTCTGTACAGAAGTAAAAGTATTTCCCAAGCTTGTATCTGGAGTATTTCGTAATCAGGCTCTAAAGAAGCTTCTTCCATCTCAGAAGTCAAATGTAAGAATACTTGAAGATGTGTCAATGTTTGAAAATATAAGTGAATACGATAATGAACCGCTTAACAGAGTTCATTGGAAAGCGAGTGCGAGATATGATAGGCTTATGGTGAAGAAGTTTTCATTTACAAGCATGGGTAGAACAAGAATCTATCTTGATGCCAACTTTCCAAACCAGGAGCTTATTCTTAATCAGGCTTGGCAAGAGCTTCATTCTCAATACATTGAGTATGCCATCCGGGCATGTGGTTCATTAATCAAGCAGATGATAGAAAGTAATCAAGAGGTAATTTTTAAAGTATTTTCAAAAACATATGAAACTGTTGATTCAAAAAACTGGGTTGAATACTTTGATGTACTTTCGTGTCTTGAAGGAAAGTATGAGCCTATACAGAACTTTCAGCTATATCTTCAGGAGGATTTGCGTTTTTTGACATTTGAAGATACAGTAATCATAGTATCTATGTTTCTTTCAGAAAGTATTCTTCCGCTTTTGATAGATTTAAGATCGCGGTGCTCTAAGGTAATAGTCCTGCTCATGCCTTATGGGTTCAGATTAGAGGATGAGGAAAAAACTGAGTATGTCGAAAGATTCAGAGATGAACTCCTTACTTTACAGCAAAAGGCAGAAGTACTTGAGGAAAATCATGTTTTGGTGAGGCTGATTTCTTCAAATCAAAGTCTTTCAGAGGTCTACGAAAGTGTATAAACAGTATTCTCTTATATTGCCGATACTTATAATGATTCCATTTTTAAGATTTGATATTTCAGATTTTCTACTTATAGGTGTATGTACTGTTCTGGCGTTAAAGCGAAAGATTCTGGTGATGGCTTTTGGTATTATGGTACAGTTTGTTGTTCTGCGGTACTTTATACTGTATGACCATCTTTTTGTACGTATTGCAGCAACAGTATTGGCTATGCTGCTTATATATATGATTCCTAAGGCAGAAAAAAGAATTCTTGACTATTACATACTATGGATTTTATGTTTGATCGCAGCTAAAAGTATAATTCAGCCTGAGCTTGCTTATCTTTCATTGATAGCTGGTGCGATTCTTGCGTTTATGATGTTTTTGAAGAGCAGGTACGTGATTCTTATCATGCTTCCTATTATTTTTTTATTTTTCTTTAGATTCTCAGTAAGTCCCATGACACTTGCATTGTTTGCATCATCCCAAGCCCCTGTTATAAAAGCTGAAGAAAATAGCTATCAGAATGAAAATAAAGCTTTTGAAAAGATCAATGGAAGTTTATCAATGAAATCAAAACAAACAGACAAAGCCAATGAAAGTGACACACAGGTACTGGATATGCTTAACGATATTAAAACAAAAAGTTTTTTGGATATTTTTTTTATAGGAATAATGATGATTTTTTTTATGATTATCTTTCTTACAAGCTTAAAGGTTATGCCTGTTGGAAAGAAAAAAACCTATCTTTCAATAGGCAGCGCTTTTTTAATGCTTGTTGTAAGTATAACAGGACTACTAAATTTTAACGGCACACTAAATAAAGTATCTTCAGACAGTTTTGCGCAGGCACATCATCAAGCTTCTATCGGCTCGGCAGGAAAGATAGAAGATTATAGCGAAAAAACAGAGGTTACAGACAGTTCATCCATTATAAAATATGAAAAGGAAAAAAAGGATACTAAAAGTATTATTTTCAGATATATGATTGTAATCACTGCAGGAATGGTGCTCATATCTATTTTGAGCGCTGTGGCTGTTTTAAAAAAATCATTCTTTTTTTTCAAAAAACAGAAGGAGCCAAA
>ENA-UOWE01002731-UOWE01002731.1-activated-sludge-metagenome-genome-assembly--contig:-NODE-2731-length-19064-cov-11.972382_pt1 | contig 19064 bp, 14 predicted proteins | sample MGYA00249841_ERZ761562 | MGnify/ENA primary metagenome ERZ761562 (study PRJEB28883, sample SAMN05720200) | activated sludge metagenome | isolation source: Anaerobic digester | place: Japan... | reverse complement strand
GTCGCGGCCGGGCGCCACGTCGGCGACGTCCGCATCTTGTGGCGTCGGCGCCGGATGCGCGCTGTCGCCAAGCAGCGGCGCCGAACGCCCGGCGTCGTGAGGTGGCGGTCCGGACTTCTTGGGCAGCGAAGAGTCGGGCTCGTCGGGATCGTGCACGCTCGGTCCTCAGGTCGGGGCGACGGGGGCGGGGCATATACTAGCGGACACGCCCCGCCCCCGTCGCCCGCGCATCGTCCGACGTCCACGGCCCCGTCATTCGACGCGTACGGTCAGGGTGAACTCGCGCGTCCCGGTGTCGTCGCGGTGTTCCCACGGCCGATGGTACACGGCCTCCACCATCTGCGTGCCCGCGCCGGCGACCTCGAGCTCGAAGACCCGCGTCGCCGGCGCGCCGACGAGCCCGGGCGAGGCGGTGTCCTGCTCCAAGTCGTCGCCCAGCAGCTTGAGCCCTCTCGATTGCTGCAGAGTCCAGGTGAAGCCGGTGGACGGGTTCTCGCCCAGGCGGATGACGATGCGGTCGCCGACGGCCACCCGCATGGCGCCGCCGTCGTCGGCCTCGGTCACGACCACAGGTCCCGCCGTCGTCTCGCACCCACAGCCCGTCACGACGACGAGCGCCGCAGCAAGCGTCATTGCCACGAGGAACGCCGGCAGTGCCGTCCGCACCCGGGCCGTTGTCCGCCGGCGCACCGTCTTCGGCACCTCCCGTACGGCCCCCGCACGCCTGTGTCGCATCCCCGTTCCCATCCCTTGAACAAGCCCTGCAGGCCGGCGCCGTGTCTTCCGGTCGTCACCCTCTGCATGCCCGCGCTGCGCGGGGCGTCGCCGCGGCCTGCACCGGGAACGCCGCGTCGCCATGGCCACATCTTCGCCGTGCCGCGCACGCGTCGAACGGGAGACGCGCCGCGCCCGGGACAGGTTCGCGCGGGCCTGCACGTCGATCGTCGCGTCGCAGACGTTCGCCTGACGCTGATCGATTGTCACGCCGCGAACGGACGGCTATCATCTTAAGGGACGCTCGTCCTGCTCCCGGACTCCCCCTGCCAGAACCATGGATGCTGCGCGCACCAAGTATGACGTCGTCGTCGTCGGCGCCGGTCCGGCCGGCATCTTCGCCACCCTCGAGCTCGTGCGGCGCAACGGCGCCAAGGTCCTCGTCGTCGAGCGGGGCCCGGACATCGAGCGCCGCGCCTGCCCGGCGAGGACCACCGGCCGTTGCGCAAGCTGCGACGTCTGCGACATCACCTGCGGCTGGGGCGGCGCCGGCGCTTTCTCGGACGGCAAGTTGACGGTCTCGACCGAGGTCGGCGGCTGGCTCGACCAATTCATGGACAAGGCTGAGCTCAGGACGCTGATCGGCTACGTCGACGGCATCTGGGTCGACTACGGCGCGCCGAAAGAGCTGCACGGCGGCGGCAAGAAGGTCGAGAAGATCCGCCGCGACGCTCTCCTGCACGGCATGAGACTCATCCCCGCGCCGGTGCGTCACATGGGCACCGAGCGCGCCTACGAGATCCTCAAGACGATGCGTGACGACCTGCGCGACCACGTCGCGGTGCGCACCGAGACGATGGTCCAGCGTGTCCTCGCCGAGAAGCGGCCTGGTCAACGGGACCTGCGCGCCACGGGCGTCGTCCTCGCCGACGGCACGCGCGTCACCGCCGACGCCGTGATCGCCGCTCCCGGACGCGACGGCGCGACCTGGCTCGTCGACGAGTGCAAACGGCTGCGCATCGCCCTGCGCACGAACCCTGTCGACATCGGCGTGCGCGTCGAGACCGCCGCCGCCGTCCTGGAGCCGCTCACCAGCGAGATGTACGAGAGCAAGCTCGTCTACTACACACCGACCTTCGACGACCCGGTCCGCACCTTCTGCATGAACCCCTACGGCGCGGTCAGCATCGAGAGCTACGGCGACGTCACCACGGTCAACGGCCACAGCTACGCCGACTTCAAGACCGACCGCACGAACTTCGCCCTGCTCGTCTCGACCGATTTCACCGAGCCGTTCGACGACCCGATCGCCTACGGCAAGTCGATCGCCCGGCTCGCCAACCTCCTCGGCGACGACATCATCGTGCAACGCCTGGGCGACCTGCAGGCGGGACGTCGCTCGACGGCTGAGCGCATCCGCCGCGGTACCGTGCAGCCGACGCTCACCGGGGCGACGGCCGGCGACCTTGCCTTCGTGCTGCCCTACCGCCACCTGCGCGACATCCTCGAGTTCCTCGAGGCCCTCGACCACCTCGCCCCGGGCGTGAACGGCCGCGACACGCTGCTCTATGGGGCCGAAGTCAAGTTCTACTCGGCGCGGCCGGAGCTCGACGCCGGCCTGCAGACGCCGGTCGCCAACCTGTACGCGGTCGGTGACGGCGCCGGCGTCACCCGCGGCCTCGTCCAGGCCTCGGCCGCCGGGGTGCTCGCCGCGCGGAGCATCATGAACGGAGGGCGATAGGCGCCGGCGACCGTCGTGATCGACTCCCGGCGCGGTGACAAGCGACACCGACCGTCAAGACGGTCCGTGGAGGCGCCGTGCGGGCGTCGAGACGCCGGGGAGGGCTGCACGGACAAGCAGCTCAAGCACGTGCTCGGCCGGCGGCCGGGACCGCCGTCGTCGGCGCCATCAAGCGCGCCGAACAGGTGGCGCTTGCCATGGACTGCCGAGCGTTCCGCAGCTCCCCGCAGCGCACGTTCATGCGCCGCCTGACGCTGGCCCCGCCGGACGTCGCCATCCTGATCGCCGCCCCAGCACTGACGGTGACGTCGTTGATCGTGTCATGGGGTCTGTAGCGCAGCAGCGGCAGACGGCGACCGTGCCACACGCGCCGGCGCCGCAAGACCAGCGACGCTACTGGGTCTCGCCGGCCGGACCGGGCGCTTCGCAAGAGTCCGGCGGTGTCGCTCTCCAGGAAGCGGCAAACGACGCGCTGCCGAAGTGCTTGCGGTAGAGAACGGCGAGTTCTGCGTCCGCCTCGTCGCGAAAGTCACGGAAACGACGGATGAGTTCGTTTCCCTCCTCCGTGACATCCGAGCCACCGCCCTCCGGCCCGCCCTTGTGACGATGCAGGAGCTCGATGCCGAGACGGTCCTCGGCACGACCCACGGCACTCCACGCCTTGCTGTACGACATGCCCATCTCGCGCGCGGCCTGATGCAGCGACCCGGTCGTCTGGACGAGGACCAGCAACTGCCAGACGCCGGGCCCGAACACGGGCTCGCCGTACTCGTGCAGAAAGACGCGATGGGCTGCACGGATGCGCGGCTCGTCCTCACGCGACACCGACGGCCGCAAGTCGTACCGCCGCCGTTGTCGGGCCCAGACGCCACGCGAAGAGCTTGGACCGGCACCGCCCGATGCTGTCGTACGCGACACCTCGCCCTCCTGCCGCCCGTGTCTCGCTGTAGGCTACCCCATGTACCGCCGTGACGCATGTGGTTCCCGGCGACACGCGGCGCCGCCCGTCGTCGACGCGCCGCTGTGGTGACGCTCAGGAGGGTCCGTTGAGGCGCCGCGCGAGGGCCACACGGACGAGCATCTCGGGCACACGCTCGGCCGGGACCTCGAGGTCGGCGGCCCCCCGCGCCGCCGTCGTGCCGGCCGACATGGCGATGCCCAGGCCGGCCCAGCGCAACGCGCCGGCATCGTCGTCGGCGTCGCCGAGGTAGACCGTCCGCCCCTCGTCTACTCCCAGTGCCTTCGTCAGAGCGGCCAGGGCGGCGTGCTTCGTCGCTCCCGCAGCCTGCACGGCGAGCGCCTCCGGGGTGGGGCGCAGCATGACGACCTGGCGCCTGACCACGCAGGCCAGGCTCTCGGCGGCGCGGTCGATGGCAGCCGGCGCGCCGGTCAGGAGAAGCCGCACAGGATCGCCGCAGAGAGGAATGGGATCGACCGCGAGCCCAAGCTCTCGGGCGAGTCGTACGATCTGGGACGCGAGCTGGCCGGTCAATCGCGTACGCGAGATCACGTTGCCCGTGCTCAGGTCGACTGTCATCGCACCGCCATAAGACAACCCGTAGCCACTCCTCGCGCCGAACGCCCGTGCGCCCTCGAGGGCGTACTCCGTGGACCGTCCCGTACACAGGACAAGCGTGATCCCACTAGCGGCGAGATGACGGACCGCCGTCGGCAACTCGGGCGCGAGAAGATCGCCCCCAGGGCCCAGCACCGTTCCGTCCAGGTCGGTAGCGAGCAGGTCCGCAGGCACGCCGCTCAACAGCGCCTGGCCCATGACCGTGCTCCAGCCGGCCGCGGCCGCCAGGTGCTCGGGTATCACTCCACGACTGCTCGTGTCCACCTCTATCACCGTGGCTCCATCCACATCGAGACGGCGCCGCAGCTCGTCGATGACGAGGGGATTGACGACGACGAGTGAGAGACCGGCCCGAGCCTCCCCGAGAACGGCCAGGGCGTTCGTCCAGCCTGAGCCTGCGACCACCTCGAGCGGCCCGATCTGGTCGATGACCAGGAGGTCGACTTCACGCCCGATGCAACGCTCGAGTTCGTGACGACCCCAGCGCACCGAGTCACTGACGAACTGCCACGAAAAGCGACCGGCCACCCCGCTCCCGACGGGCTCGCCCTCGTCCTCGCCGACGTACTCCGCGAGACGTCGGCGTTCGCCCGTCCGAAGGTTGACGACAGTCTGGACGACGCGCCCCGAGGCAAGCGTGCGCGACTCGGTGAGCAGTCCGGCGACTCGCAGCCGCCGCCGCCGTGCCATCTCCACCACCGTCCGGCACAACGTCGTCTTGCCCGCGCCGGGAGGCCCGGTCACCAGTACGACGCGCGGTCGCCGGCCGGACGGCCGGCGACCGCGCTGCGCGTCCACATGCATCGCATCTCTCATCGTGCGACGTGCGCCACGGGGACCGACGACTACGACATCGTCGATCGTGCCGTGAGCAGCGACGACCCCCCGGAGCCGGCCGCCTCGCGTCCCGTGACCACGCACACATCGTGGCCGCCATTCGCAGCGTGACTGGTCGGTCGCACGATGGCAGGCCCCCTATCCCCGGGTTCCCTCCCACGCTCAGGCGCAGAAGGCGCTATCTCGAAAGAGTATAACGACCCCCCTTCAGAGCCGGCAACACGCCTCTTACCGTGACTCTTGCAGGATGCGCCCCGAGGTTCGATCAAGCTGGGCCAGACTCACCGCGCGATCAAGTTGGGCCAGACTCACCGCGATGAGTCGCCCGACGAGGCGGCGCGATGCTCGTCGGGACCGAACGGCGCGTCGCCGAAGTACTTTTGGCGCAGTCTTTCGAGTTCGACGTCGGCCTCTTCCCGAAGAGCGCGAAAGCGCGTCACAAGCTCGCGACCGTCTTCAGTGAGTACTGAGCCGCCACCGGCGGTTCCCCCGATGCGCCGGTTCATGAGTCGTACGCCGAGCAGGCCCTCGGCCTCCTGAACGACCCGCCAAGCCTTGCTGTACGCCATGCCCATCGACTGCGCCGCCTTGTGCAGGGACCCCATCACTTCGACGCGCACGAGGAGTTCGTGCGTGCCCGGCCCGATGATCGGCTCACCGTTGACGTGCAGAAAGATGCGATGGCCGACCTGGATACGCGGCTTCCCGCACGCCGACGGCAAGTCCGATCCGTGTTCACGAAGATGCCGTACACGCCGCTCGTGGCGGCTGTGCAGCCCCGACCCAGCTTCAGCGTCACCGTCGTTCATGCGGATCACCTCGCAGGCAGTGGCGGCCAAGAGGCAGCCACCCGTTTCCCCCTGAACGTCAGAGGCCGTGGATCAGCATAGCGTCGCCGACGGTCCTCCGCGGCGACGGACTGACCGCTGAGGGCTTCAGCCGGGATGGACGTCCGCTCGCCTTGCAGGGCCGACACGTTTCCCCAGGAGGTCTTCGATGCGACAACGGACTTCGACTGCCGCCTCCATCCGCCGACGAGCGGCGTCGAGCGCGACCGGGTCGCCCGCCAGGTCTCGCAGGCGAGAAACAAGACGGTCCTCGAGAGCGACCACCTGGTCGCCGGCCACCATCTTGTCGGCGAGATAGACGATCCCCGCTTCATCGACATCGCGAGTATCGTCGCCCCCGTCACCAAGATCCATGTGCCGGCGCACGACCGCCGCGACACGCGGGAATCCCATGGCCTCAAGCTCGACCGCGCCGGTATCGGCATGCATCGGCTCGCCACGCGCCACGTCGTGCAGCAGGGCAGCCGCGACCACGAGGGGCAGGCACACGTGCCGCCCCTGCTCGTTCAGCGCCGTCGCCAAGGCGGTGCCCACCGCCGCGACGGCGCGCGAGTGCGCGACGAGCTCCGGCGAGGCGCCCCGAGCACGCAGGATCTCAAAGCACCGCGCCTCGCCCGGCAGAGCCGTGGCTGCCGCGAACTCCCTGGCGCGGGCAAGATCGGACTCGGTGTCGGCATCGAACCTCACCGCGGGGTCAGCCACGGTGACGCACGCTGTATGCGCGGCGTGCGACTCGAGCAACTCACGCAATCCCTCCCGCGGTCGCTCGGCAAGGATCTCCTCCTTCAGCGCCGCGCGTAACATCGGAGGATGACCCGTCGCTCCGCGATACACGGGCAGCACGACCTCGACGTCGAGATCCCGACCTGCACGCGCCAAACGGCCGACCGTCTCGGGTCGAACGAACGCACAGTCACCGGGAAGGACGAAGAACCATCGCGCCGTCGGCTGCAGCGCCGCGGTACCCGCCTGGATGGACGAGTACATCCCCTCGTCGTAAGCCAGATTCCAGACCGGACGTGCCCCCGACTCTTCGGCCGCTGTTCGCACCTCGTCGCCGCGGTGGCCGACGACCACGATCACGTCGTCGACACCGATGTCGCGGAACATGTGCACCGCACGTTCGAGGAGCGTGCGTCCCTCGACCTCGAGCAGGGGCTTGAGCGAGCCCATCCGCGACGAGTACCCGGCAGCGAGCACGATGGCGGCGATCTCGCTCAAAGCTCAGGCCGACTCCCCGGCGCGCACCTTGATCATCTCGGCGACGATGCTGATGGCGAGCTCTGCCGGGGCCTCGGCGCCGATCTCCAGGCCGATCGGAGAGTGCACCCGGCCCAGATCCGCCTCACTGAACCCGGCGTCGCGCAAGGCCGAGAAGATCCGCGCCCGCTTACTGCGGCTGGCCATGAGACCGATGTAGCGCGCCGGCGTGCGCAACGCCTGCTCCAACACGTTCATGTCATGCACGTGACCGCGCGTGACGATCACGACGTAGGCGTCCTCCCCCACTCCGGCGTTCTCGAGAGCCCCGTCGAACGGCGAGAGCAGGACCCTGCAGCTGGGGAAACGCGCCGGATTCGCGAACTCCTCACGATCGTCGATGACGACGACGTCGAAGCCGACCCCCATGGCGACAGGCGCCAAGGCAGTACCGACATGACCTGCGCCACAGATGAAGACGGTCGCGGGGACGTCGATCGGTTCCACCAGCACCTCCCGGCCGTCGGCAAGGGACGTGGAGCCATGGACAGCGATCTTCCCGACGGCGCTGCGCAACTCTCCCGGGTCGCAGGGCCGTGCGCCGATGATGGTGTCGTCCTCGCGTAACAGGCTGTGCTCCACTGTCCCGTCCTGACCTGCCGGCAGGACAGTGAAGAGCCAGGCGCGCTTCCCCGCGGCGGTGGCCTCCCGGACGGCGCGACACACCTCGAGAAGCACCGGGTCGCCGGGCGGCACATACGTGATCGCAACGTCGGCATGCCCTCCGCAGACCATCTTCTCCTCGCTCGTCAGGTCCTTTCCCGAAAGGGCGAGACTGGTGACCCGCGAGCTTCGCGCCTCGAGCGCTTCGGCCGCCGCTTTCATCATCGTCAACTCGAGCAGGCCCCCGCCGATCGTGCCGGCGATCGTGCCGTCACGGCGCACGAGCATCTCGGCGCCCGCGGCGCGGGGCGTCGACCCGCTCTCTGACCCAAGCCTCACGAGAGCGAAGTCCTGGCCGTCCTCGAGCAGCTCCAGCACCTCGTTCAGGATCTCCTTCATCCAGGTTCCTCCGTATGTTCTGATGTCTTCAACATCCTTTTCGCGGTACCGTCACTCCCCGGCCACGCGGCGGTCCCCGCCGTGGCCCGCAGGTCCAGATGTCCCACCCGGACCGCGGAGCCGATGGCGGGGACCGCCTCGAGCGCCGCCACCGCCCGGCGAGAGAGTGCGTCCAGTCCGTCACGCTGGGCGACGCCACGGTCTCGAAATGAGGCGGCCAGGACCTCGACCGACAGTGTGCCGCGGTCCTCGCTGAGCCGCACGTGGCAGTCAGCGACGTCCGGAAGGGCGAACAGGGCCTCGTCGATCGCCGCCAGGTCCAGCATCTCGCCGTTCTTCAGCCTCACCCGCCCGGCCACCCTGGTGCGCACTGTATCGAGCACGCGCAACCAGGAGCCGCAGGGACATGGACGAGGTACGAAGCGGCTGTAGTCGCCGGTGCGATAACGGATGAGCGGCATGGCCTCGCGCGTGAGGGTCGTGAACACGACCTCGCCGTAGTGGCCATCAGGCACCGGTGCTCCGGACTCGATGTCGACCACCTCGAACAGCAGGTCGGCCTCACGCAGATGGTAGCCCATGTGCGCCTCGCACTCCACGCCACCGCCGAGGCCCATCTCGGTCGTGCCGTAGTGGTCGAAGACGCGGCAGCCCCAGGCGTCCTCGATAGCGGCGACGAGGGACCGCGGCGCATGGTCGGTGCTCAGGAGCACGCTCTTGAGTCGCACCGCCGGACCTTCGGCGACGCTACGCCGAGCGAGGCCCAAGACCTGTACGGGGATGCCGACGACGGCGTCGAACCTGCCCGCCTCGAGCGCCGCGAGTGTTCGGCAGACATCGCGTACAGGGCCGTGGACGACGCCTTCGACCTGCATGCGGGCAAGACCGCGACGCAGGAGGTCGCCCACGCTTCCCGGTCGTTCGCCGGGGAGCAGGATCAAGACCCGGTCCCCTGGCTCGACGAGCACTGACATGCCGTGCTCGAAGAAGTCGATGGTCAGCTCCTGGTCGGCCGCGGTGAAGAAGATGCGCTTGGGGTCCCCGGTCGTCCCGGATGTAGGAAGCGTCACGATGCGCTCGACCTCTCCCTGGCGCACACCGAGCATGTCCATGCCCGACGAACGGACGTCGTCGGCCGTCGTGAACGGCAGACCTGCGACGCCGGCGAGATCGGCGAGGCCGTCAGGGTCCACGTCGTGCAGCCGCCGCGCATAGAACCTGCTGCTCTCCTTGGCGCGGCGCACGGTCGCGCGCAGAGCGCGCAGTTGATGCCGCCGCAGACCCGCCTCGTCGCGCGCACCCGCGCGCCGCAACACCCACGGCTCCAGGCGCGTCCGTTCGGGGCGAACGATGGGGGCGCTCATCGCTGGGGCGAGCCGTTGCCGGACGTCGCGACGGACAGCGCGCCGGTCTGGCGCTCCACGTTCGGCGACCAGAGAGGACATGATCCGTGGATGCACTCGCGGTTCTGCGCGCTCTGCGTGCAGCGGATGCGTGATACGGCCAACGACCCGCCCGTCGCCTCGCGGACGAACCTCGAAGCCGCCATGAGAGCCAGCCAGGACTCCCTTTGGCAACAGCGCGGCGCGCTCATGGCGGCGATCTCGCCCAACGCTGTCCACGTCGCTTGCTGGGCGATCATCCTCGTGTCGCCATGCAGGGGATCGGCTCCTGTAAGAAGAGAGAGCGCGATGCCGACACCGACGGCGGTGCCACAGGCGCCGAGGAACGCACAGGCGCCTCCGGTGATGGTCCGTCCCCTTTCGACAGCCTCGATGATCAGCGCCTCTGCGATCCGCTCACCACCGTTCCTCAGAGCTGCCAGGATCACGGCCGGAACCAGGGAATGGTGCTCGGGTCCGTGGATCGGGAAGCGAGGGTGAGACCGTATCGTCTGCATGAGGACCGCGGCGTCCGTCTCGCAGCTGTGCAGACAGACCTCGCGGACTACCTCCACGGCGTGGGCGCCATGGCAGGCATCGCAAACGAAATGGCCCTGTACGCACCATGCGTTCGTCGGCAGCGGACGCCCACAGTAGTGACACCTTCTCTTCTCACGAACAGGGGAGTACACGAGACGTTCGCCGCAGACCATGCAGCCGGGTGGCTGCTCGCCGGTCTCGCGGTCGCTGTCGCAGCGGCACCACGACGTCGCCGCCGCCAAGTCCTCTTCATCGCCGGCGGCCTCGGACCGCAGGCGTGAGGAACGCGGGGGAGCGCCGCCCGCTGACCGTACGAGACACTGATCGCCATGAGGACCCCGGGCGGCGCCGCCGACACGGCGCCCGACTCCCAGGGTGTGGCCGTCGGCGGCCGTCAGGTTGAAGGCACAGAAGGGGACCAGACGACCGTCCGCGGAGAGCACATGGAGGTAGCAGTGGCGGAGCCGCTCGAGGTCGATCGTCCAGGCGTCCTGGAACGCCATGCCGCTGAGCGTGAACGTGTTGCCCTCGATCTGCTGCAAGATCCGTTCCCATTGGCCCCCAGCGGAGAGCGTGCCCTGACGGCAGCCCGCCCGCGGCGCTCCCGGCGCCGACCACCTCCGCGCGACATGAGCGGCCTTGTCCGCCGGAAGCACCGCCTCGGCCGCGTCGTGTGCGGCGAGCACGGCCTGGGCGGCTGCGCCCGCGGGATGATCGCCATGTGAAACTGCGACACGGCCGGAGCCGCGGATACTGGTCGCGCCACATCCACACGAGGTCGTCCCCTGAGCACCCTCCGCGTCAGACTCGCCGAGGGCAGCGAGTGAGCCGTCGTCGCAGCGCAGGTACTCGCGGCTGAAGGAGCAGAGGGCATGCTCACAGTCGCCGGGCTTCAGGTCTTCGAGCCTGATACGACCGCCGCTCTGGACGGCGAGGGCGCGCATCGCGTCGGGCAGCGTCACCCTGCTCTCCGCGGCCGCGACCGGGTCCGGATACCGGCCGAGGAGCGCCAGGGGCTGTATATGGACGCCGCGTACCGTGGGCAGACGCTCCAGTCCGAAGTCGAGGACGGCGCCGAGCTGATCGAGGTTCACCCCCCGGACGACGGTGGGCACAAGGACGACCCCGAGGCCGGCGGCGGCACAGCGCTCGATCGCTTGCTCCTTGAGCGCCGCGAGCCGCCGACCGCGCAGTGCAAGGTGCACCGCGTCGTCCACCCCGTCGAACTGCAGGAACACGGTGTCGAGCCCGGCTTTCGCCAAGCGCTCCGCGTACCCGTCCTCCGTCGCCAGACGCAAGCCGTTCGTGTTGAGCTGGAAGAAGGAGAGACCGAGCGACCGGCCGCGGGCGATCAGCTGCGGCAGGTCGTCGCGCATCGTGGGTTCTCCGCCGGAGAGCTGTACGTTGCAACCCGGGGCGACGTCGAGGAGGCGCCGGTACCACCCCTCGATGGTCTCCATCGAGGGGTCCGCCGGCGCCTCCCGCGACGCCCCCGCGAAGCACACCGGGCACTGCAGATCGCAGCGCGCCGTGACTTCGAGGAGCACGCAGCACGTCCCCGTGACATGGCCTTCGCAGAGCCCGCACGCCGTCGGACAGGCGGGGTTCTCCGGTGGGTCGCAGCACGATCGACCGGCGCCAGCCTGACACCATTCGTCGTAGTCCGGCGGACCACGCCAGACGAGCGCCCGTGTCTCGCCATGGTCCGGACATGTACGCTCAAGCCACACCTCCTCCCCAGAGCGCACCAGGGTCGCCGGCAGTCGGCGCAGACAGACCGGGCACAGGCTCGTGGTCATCGCCGTGGACTCACGCACCGGCGTCAGGTCAAGAGCACGCGACGCCATGAGCACCGAGGATGCGCTTCGCCTGTTCGTACGTCGCCGCGACCATGCCGGGACAGCGCGTGAACTGCAGAGACGGGTCGTCGCCGTCCAGCACGTCGCAGTCGGTCAGCCCGTACTCACTTCTGAACCAGTCCACCAGCTCCATGACGACCAGTCCGTCGGGCCGCTCCCCCGCCAGGATCGCCATCGCCAGGGCGCCGCCGGTGAGCGCACCGCACGCAAGACCCTCGAAGAGACCGAGGCACAGAACGCCGCTCGCCTCGGCCATCTGAGGGTTCTCTTCACCGCACTCCTCGAGCGCCAGTTGCACCATGATCTGCGTGCAGCAGCGGCCCTGGAGTCCGAGCTCTCTCACCCGGGCGTCAAGATCGTCCATGCTGCGCTCCTTTCGCCGCCGGCGCTTCGGATCTCGCACAGACACGGGCCACGCAGATGAAGTAGCCGAGCCGCCGGCCCGTCCGCCGTGACGGGCGTTTCACCGCTTCGCCAGACGGGGCCGCGGCAGCCGTGCACGCGGACTCCGCGGCGGCCTCACCCGGCCGACGGCCGGGTGAGGCCGCCGCGTCCCAGAACGCCCGAGCCAAGGCGCCAGAACGGTCGTGCCATTCGTCGATCCGAAAGCCGGCTCCCTCCAGCAGCCCTGCGACCGCCTCCCGGCGACCGAGACTGGGAAGCCCTGACGGCGGGCACACGTCCGCGCCGCCGCGCGTGTAGATGTCGCTCACGAGCAGACAGCCGTCGTCGGCAAGGACGCCGACGATCTCACGCAATGCGGCATCCGCATCCGCCAACGTCGACAGGACGCACTCGACGAGCACCGCGTCGAACGCCGCTCGGGCGAAGGGGAGCCCCTCGGCGCGGCCCACGAAGAACCCGAGATCGGGCCGCGCCTCCCGCGCCCTCGCGATCTGGGCCGCGGACGCGTCGACCCCGATGACGCGCAGATCGTGACGGTCGACGAGATGAGCCACGGTCGTCCCCTTGCCGCATCCGAGATCCAGCACCCGAGCATGACGCGGCAGACGAGCGAGGGTGACGAGGTCCTCGGTCAACTCCAATCCGCCCGGCCGTAGACAGGCGGGGGCGAAGTCCCCACGGTCGGCCGCCGAGCCACAGACCGCGACGGCCGCCATGCCTTCGCCGAACCCTTGCTGCGAGCGCATCATGCCACGCGCGACCCGGGGGTCACTCCATGCCGCCAGTAGACCTTGCGCGAGAAAGGCGACAGTTGGGGAGTGCCTGCGCCATGACGCACCGCTCGCAAGACCTCGTCGGCATCGACAGGCGCCATCCCCGCGAGCACGTCCACGGGGAGGTGCGCGAACGCCTCCGGGATCAGCGGCGTGCTCGGTCCGAGGAGACCGGCGCGTACCCTCGGACCGACGGCGGCGAGCAGATCCTCCGTCGTGCCCCCGAGCAGCGTCGTCGCCGTCATGATCAGCACGTCAGCCCAACTCGAGAGGCAGCCTCTGAACGTCGCCTCATCGCCCATGCCGCGCCCCTCGTCGACGATCCGCAGCTCGGCACCGAGCTCTGTCAGGGCCTTCGCCAGCGGGGGGAAGAAACCCACCATCGCGACCCGGCTCCCGGACCCGATGCCGAGACCTTCGACGAGAGCGCCGGACGAACGGTCGTCGACCGGCAGACTCAAGGCCGCCGCGTGGTTGAGCGCGTTGACCGTCGCCAGTGCGACGCTCCGCTCGATGCCGTCGTCACTGCCCAGCCTCTCCAGCAGACCGCTCGCCGGAGCGCCTTCCACATCTTCCCAGCCCCGCCAGAACGAACAACACGCCTTGTCGGCGGACCATGTGTACGCGAGACCGAGGCCGCCGTCGTCAGTGGCGACCGCGGTATAGCCGAGCCCGATGACCAGCTCGGTCACGGAGACCTCGGTCGCGCGCTTGGCGCACGCCTCGTACAGTCGCCTCATCACCTCCATGGTCCGCCCCTCCGTCACTTGTCCTCGAGCGCAAGCTCGACTTCGCGCATGCGGCCGACGGCGAGTCTCTCCGAGACCAGGACGAGACGATGCTCCACGCAGGCGGGCAGCTTCACGGGAAAGCCCGCGACGAGGTAGGAGACCGTGACCGAGCGTGGTTCGAGCGCATGGCCGCCACAGGCACAGTGCCAGACACGTCCGTCGTCCTCCTCGAGGGCGTCGGCCGGCGGCCAGGGCGGCGGCTTGATCTCCATCCTGTGGCTGTAGGCGCTGTGGACGACGAACCGCTCGCCCTCACGCGTGTACTCGACCCAATACGTGACAGACCCGATCACAAGACTCGCCAGCAGACGCCCCGTGGCGGGTTCGACGAAGCGCCTCCCCGTCTTCTCGCTGTGGACGATGACCTCATGGACCTCGTCGGGGCGGATGTAACGCTGTTCCAGCATCTCCTCGACCCCGGGAGCGAGCACGAGGACAGCCCGCCAGTCGAGGCGAGGGACGTGTTCGCCCCATACCTCGGCGAGCAGGCGCTGCTTGAGAGCAGCGCGCTGCCCTGACCGCTGGGTCAGGAGCGGACCCTGGCGCTCGGCACGCCGCTCGTAGTCTTCGCCGAAGACCAGATCGAGAAGGTGCACGGCGCGCTTGCCCCGGACGGCGAAACGGTCGCGACACATGGCGCAGTACGTCACGTAGTCGGCCTCGCCTTCGGCGATGCGGCGGTCCACGACCACGTCGGCCAACTCGCGGTTCGCGTAGAGCATGAGGCCCCCGTACCCGCAGCACTCAGTACGCGCACGCGACATCGGGAGCTCGTCGACCTCGTAGCCACAGGCGTCGACGAGCTCGCGGACGGCCGCCTGTACGGCGGTCTGATAGCGGGCCGTACAGGCATCGTGGACAGCGACATGCCGGCCGCCGGCCGACCTCGTCGCTTCGCCGGGCAGTCCGACCTCGCGCAGTACTTCCCAGAGCGATACCGTCTCGATCTCGGGCAAGTGCGCCGCAAAGACGGTCTCGCAGGTCGGGCAGGCGAGAATGGCCCGTGGCCGGCCGAGCTCCTCCAGTCGCTCACGCAGACCAGCCACGGTCTCCTCGAAGAGCAGCGCCTGGCCTGCCCAATCGGCGGGCGCGCCGCAACAGTACAAGAGGAGACCCGTATGCGCGGAACAGCGCTCCAGCAAGTGGGTGTACGTGCGCAGCACGTGCGCGCCAGAGGACGCGGCGAGCTGACACCCGGGGAAGAACACGACTTCGCTCGCGTCCGTACCGGGCGCATGCCGGACCAGCACCGAGTCGGGGTCCACCGCCAATCGCAGGTCCTGGAGGGCAAAGTCGAACGCAGACGCGGGCATACGTCCCTGGCGGACCATCTCCCGCCGTGCCTCGCGGATCACTTCAGCCATGTCGAAGTCGGTGGGGCAGAGCTCCGCACACAGACGACAGAGGCTGCAGGAATCGATCATCTTGTTGGCGCTGCGCGTGCCCCTGCCCATGGTCACGGCCAGGTTGTTGTAGATGCGCCGCGCATACTGGCCCGGATACGCCCCGAAAGCTTCGAGGTAAGCACACCCTTTGACGCACTCGAGGCACTCGCACTGCAGGCAACGCCCCGCTTCAGCGACGGCTTCCTCGCGCGAGAAGCCCGCCGCAGCATCGACGGGCGCCACCGGAGCCTCGTCCTCGACATCCTGGAGGTTCACGACCAGACGCGAAGGGCGCGGTCCCCAGTCGTTGCGCGACGCTGTCAGGGAGACGCCCTGCAGCTGCCGGTCGATCGACAGCGCGGCTCTGCGACCATCTGCTACCGACATGATCGGCGACCACGGCTCCGAGGGCCGCAGGATGCTGCCACCGCAATAAGTGCCCGGCTTGCTCGTCGCCAGAGTGACCGGGTCGACCGCGAACCTGCCCTCATCATCGACCGCGTAGCCGAGAGCCGCGCCGGCGTCGGCCTCAGCGGCGCCCATGGCCAGGAACACCGCCTCGACGTCCGGCGCCAGCACGGCGAGGGCGTTGGCCCCCCGCGGCCGGGCGAGCGCGACGGTGGTAAAGGGCACAAATTGCGCACCGGCCTCCATCACGCGGGCGACGTCGGCGGCCAGATCGGCTTGCGGGAGCACCTCCTCACCGAGCTCGCAGGCGCGTCCTCCGGGCCGGTCGCGGGCCTCGAACACGACGACGGAATGACCCCGTCGCGCCAGCTCGTACGCAGCCGTGAGGCCGCTGAGCCCGGCGCCCACCACGGCCACGCGCCCCGACCTCTTGCGGCGCGGGGTCGACGCCGCCGCCGGCTCGCCTCCGAAGGTCATCGCCGCATGCTCAAGGTCGCGGATGCGGACCGCTCCGCCCGCTTGCTCGCGGACGCAGGCCCCCCGGCAGGGCGCATCACAACAACGCGCGATCACCCGGGGGAAGGGGACGGCGTCGGTGAAGATGCGCCGCCCCTCGCTGAAACCTCCCCGGCTCAGCGCCGCCGCGAGCGCCCTGGCATCCACGTGCACCGGGCACGCCGCGTCACAAGGGGGCGGCTCCTTCTGGATGCACTGTTCTTCGAGCTGCAGCAGTCGTTGTAGGTCCACGGTCAGTCCGTTCCGCGCCGCACGTCAGCATCGCCCCTGCTTCGCGGCACGATCGTGCTCGTCAGTCGTCCGTCGGGCGCCGCTTCGTGGGGGCCGGCGCCACCCCCGGACGTCCCTTCTGCGGAAGAGGGGGGCGCCGGTCGCCTGCGGCGACCGGCGCCCCCCTCTTCACTCACCAGGCCTGGACGTCTTCCTCCATGGCGCGGAGGACCTTCTCGGGCAGCGCCGGCAGATGCCGCACGCGAGCGCCGCAGGCGTTGTCGATCGCATTGATGATGGCGGCATGCGACGCCGTCAGCGGCACTTCGCCGCAGCCGGAGGCGCCATACGGACCAGTGGGACGCGGCGTCTCCAGGTACATGACCGTGAGGTCGTCGGTGATGTCCTTCGGGTATGGGATCCCGCAAGCGCGCATCGAGGTGTGCTTCGTGAGGTCGTCGAAGTCCTCCCTGAGCGCCAGAGCGACACCTTGCGCCAGGCCGCCCCACATCTGCCCGTCCACGTTCAGCCGACTGTTGATGACACCGACATCAGTGGCGATGAGCAGGTGGTCGACGTAGGTCTTGCCGGTGGCCACCTCTACCGACACCTCGGCGATGAACACGGCGTACATGTAGTTCTCGTTCGGCTTGCCCTGGCCGGTATGGGGGTCGATGAACGTGCACGCCTCAGCCGTGTAACTGCCCTCATAACGTAGGGACAGACCCTCGGCCACCATCTCGTCGTACGTGCGGAAGCCGCCGTCGTCCTTCTTCATCGCCTCGACGAGCTTGTCGCAGGCGTCCTTGATCGCGTTCCCGACCATGACCTGGCTGCGGCTGCCGCCGGCGCCGCCGCTGTCGGGCGACGTGCCGGTGTCGTTCATGTCGAGGCTGATCTGTTCCATCGACACACCGAGCGGCCGCAACGCCTCGTGGGCGGTGCCGAGCGTGCCGCCGTCGGATCCCTGGCCGTGGTCCTCCCAAGTGTTGTAGATGCGCACCCCGCCGTCGGGACGCAGCTCCGCCACGGCGTTGGCCACATCCTGCCCGTCGGCCTGTGCCGTGTAGATGCCCAGGGCGACCCCGACACCCTTCTTGACCTCGGACGTCGACTGCTCGGCGCAGCGCTCTTTGGCCTCCTCGTAGTGCGGCTTCGCCATGTCGAAGAGCTTCTGGAAGACGTAGACCTCGTGCTCCTGACCCCAGGGGAACGTGTCGCCCGGCTCAACGAGGTTCTTGTAGCGCAGCTCGAACGGGTCCATGTCGAGCTTCTTCGCCATCTCGTCGACGATGCTCTCGCCGGCGAAGAAGCACTGCGGCGAGCCCCACGCCCGGAAGGGCGCCCCCCAGCCGTGGTTCGTGCGCACGAGATGTCCCATGCCGCGCATGTTCGGGATCTTGTAGCCCGCACCGCAGAAGAGCCCGCGCTGGGTGAGGTTGTCGCCGAACTCCATGTACGGGCCGTGGTCGACCCACCACTCGTTCTCCATGGCCAGGAAGTGGCCCTCTTCGTCCGCGGCCAGCTTGCAGTCGAAATAGAACGGCGAGCGCTTGCCGGTGTAGGCGATGGACATCCAGTAGTCGTACTTCAGGTAGACGGGACGACCCGTGGCGAGGTGAGCCGCGCCCACGAGCGCCTCGAGGGTGGGGCAGAACTTGTAGCCGAACGTCCCTCCCGAGTAGTTCTGCACCATGCGCAGCTTGTCTTCCTCGACTCCGAGGCCCTCGGCGATCATCGCCGCGTGAAGGTAGAGAGCGATGCTCTTCGAGTGGATCGTGAGACGCCCTTCTTCATCGGTGTAGGCGAACCCGCAGTCGGGCTCGAAGAACAGGTGCGGCTGGCGCTGCAGGTAGTACTTGCCCTCCACCACATGGGCGGCTTTGGCGAAGATCTCCCCGGTGTCGTCGCCCTTGACGAGCGGCTGGTGGAAATAGACGTTCGGAGTGCCCGGGTAGATCTCGATGGCGTCGTCGGCCATGGCGTCGAGCGCGTCCATGTACGCGGGCAGTTCCTCGAGCTCGACCTTGACCTTGTCGACCGCAGCCTTCGCCTGTTCGATCGTGTCCGCACACACGATGGCGATGGCGTCACCGTACTGGTAGACCTTCGAGTCGCAGAGGATCGGACGCTCCCAGCCATCGGCGAGCGTGTCCTCGGGGAACATGACGAGTCCGTTGATGCGGTTGCGGCCCTTGACGTCCTTGTGCGTCACGACCTTGACCACGCCCGGCATCTTCTCGGCCTCGCTCACATCGATCGAGAGGATGTTGGCGTGCGACACCTGGGCATGCACGATCGCGCACTGCAAGGTGTCGGGCGGCATCTTGAACTCGTAGTCCGCGCCGTAGTCGATCGCGCCCGTCACTTTGGCCACGGCCGTGGGACGCGGGAAGCGCGTGTTCCAGATGTGCCCGTCCCCGGGCACCTTGTAGCGGAGCTCATCCTCGCTCAGCTCGCCACGCAGCACCTTGGCGGCGTCCAGCACGGCGTCGACGAGCGGCCTGTAGCCGGTGCAGCGACAGACGTTGGCGTGCTTCTGCCACCAGTCCCGCACCTCTTCGCGCGTCGGATCCGGATTCTGGTCGAGGAGCGCCTTGGAGGACACGATGAAACCGGGCGAGCAGTAACCGCACTGGGCACCACCATGGACCACCCAGGCGAGCTGGAGCGGATGCAGGTGATCCGGTCGGCCGATACCCTCGATCGTCGTGATCTCCGACTCCGCCGGCACACGCTTCATGGTCGTCGAGCACGAACGTACGACCTTGCCGTTGAGGATCACCGAGCATGACCCACATTGGCCCTGTCCGCAGG
>ENA-UOWE01002710-UOWE01002710.1-activated-sludge-metagenome-genome-assembly--contig:-NODE-2710-length-19190-cov-4.610661_pt1 | contig 19190 bp, 18 predicted proteins | sample MGYA00249841_ERZ761562 | MGnify/ENA primary metagenome ERZ761562 (study PRJEB28883, sample SAMN05720200) | activated sludge metagenome | isolation source: Anaerobic digester | place: Japan... | reverse complement strand
ATGAATCATCTGTAGTATCCTTAGTTGCTTTGGATTGATGATTATTAAAAGTTTATCTAATAGTAATGAGGCTGTCCTATGTAAATAAGACAGCCTCTTTTATTAAGTGTAGGAGAGTGTTTGCTAAAACAAATTCCTGGTTTTATTAAATTGTATGACGGATTATTTATTATCCGTTCATCGAAACGAGGAATTCTTCGTTTGATTTTGTTCCTCTCATTCGGTCGAGTAAGAAGTCCATTGCTTCAATCGGATTCATATCAGCTAAGTGATTTCTAAGAATCCACATTTTCTGTAACATATCACGATCGAGTAGTAAGTCCTCGCGACGAGTACTTGATGCTACTAAGTCGATTGCTGGGAATACACGTTTGTTAGCTAATTTTCTCTCTAACTGTAATTCCATGTTACCTGTTCCTTTGAACTCTTCGAAGATCACTTCGTCCATTTTAGAACCTGTATCGGTAAGTGCTGTTGCAAGGATTGTTAATGATCCTCCATTCTCAATTTTACGAGCTGCTCCGAAGAAACGTTTTGGCTTTTGTAAAGCATTCGCTTCAACACCACCCGACAATACTTTTCCTGATGCAGGAGCTACGGTATTATAAGCACGTGCTAAACGAGTGATTGAATCCAATAAGATACAAACATCATGTCCGCATTCAACTAAACGCTTCGCTTTTTCGAGAACGATATTGGCAATTTTCACGTGACGATCAGCAGGCTCATCGAAAGTTGAAGAGATTACTTCTGCTTTTACGCTACGCGCCATATCGGTAACCTCCTCCGGACGTTCGTCGATCAATAGAATGATCAAATAAACCTCAGGGTGATTCGATGCTATAGCATTTGCTACTTCTTTCAATAAAACAGTTTTACCTGTTTTAGGTTGCGCAACAATTAGTCCACGTTGACCTTTACCGATCGGCGTGAACATATCCATTACACGAGTAGAGTAGTTAGTTGGATTATGAATTAAATTGAATTTTTCGTGAGCAAACAACGGTGTTAAGAAATCAAAAGGAACGCGATCGCGAACGATTTCAGGTGATTGTCCGTTGATAGTTTCAACTTTTACTAAAGGGAAATATTTTTCTCCTTCACGAGGAGCACGAACTGCACATTTGATAGTATCGCCTGTTTTTAATCCGTATAATTTTACTTGAGCTTGTGTTACAAAAACATCATCAGGTGATGGTAAATAATTGTAGTCGGATGAACGAAGGAATCCAAAACCCTCCGGCATTAATTCTAATACTCCTTCTGCAATTACATTTCCTCCAAAATCGAATAATGGTTCTCCTGTTTGTACGGGCTTGCGCTCACGATTCGGAAACTCACGTGCAGGCATTTGCTGCTGTGGACGCGGATATTCCATCGGTTGACGAGCAGGAGCAGGCTCTCTGAACGCCGGTTTACTGTCTTCGATAGGTTTAGGAGTCGGCTTTGATTCTACCGGACTTTCATCTGCAGCTTTAGCAGCAGGCTTCTCGGTGCCGAATGAATGTGGTTGGTAAGTCGCTGCTGCCGCGATTTCGTTTTCATCTTTTTGAGGGATGATACGTTGGCGCTTCGGGCGACCATCATCACTACCTGTAGATGCTGCCGGTGCAGGAGCAGGAGTATGAACTCTTGCAGGTGCCGGAGCAGCTTCAGGAGCTGATTCAGTATGATTCTCTGTATGTGCCTTCTTAGGTTCTGCAGTTTCTTCTTTAGTGTGAGATTTTTCGGTGCTTTTCGGGCGACCGCGATGTGCTTTAACAGGCTCGTGTTTTTGAGGCACTTCAATACCTAATTCGGCAAAATTAATTTCAGGATTCAATGCCTGATGATCTAAAATCTTATAAACAAGATCTTGCTTCTTTAAATTCTCGAAACTTTCGATTTTTAATTTTTTTGCTATCTCCTTTAACTCAGGAAGCAATTTTTCATTCAATTGAATGATATCAAACATGTAAAATATAATTAGGGGGTTTTGGTCAAATCGACAACGCAATTAATGCGCACTAATACAAGAAGGGAAGGGGTTTAATAAATCGGGAAAACCGATGTTGTAACTCGTATAAAAATTGCTTCGTGAGCAATTACAATGCAATAATACGGTTTTTAACGTATAAAACACAAATTTGTTTCTGATTTATGGTTATTTTTTCAACATATACCTGCTTAATTTAATATTCTGATAATTTAGCAGCATGATTCAACGTATTCAATCTGTTTATTTGTTGGTATATGCCATTCTCGGCGGACTAATATTAACCATGCCAGTATATTCACTAATTCCCGGCGAAACGTCGGTAGATCAGTCAATTTACCATTTTTCGATGGTTTCTGTCGTGCAAACACTTAACGGTCAATCGAATGTAATTCAGCATTCATGGTTTTTAGTGTTAATGGTTTCAACTCAAGTTATATGCGCAGTTTTAACTTTGTTGGCATTTAAGGACAGAAAGCGTCAGATGCGCCTTTGTCGACTTTTGATGTTTTGGCCAATTGCAATAATCGGAATGTTAATTAAAGGAACATTGGAACTTCGTGAAATGGCTGACCCCGGACATATACTTCGTTTTGGATTTGCTAGTCCATCGCTATTAATCCTAAGTATTTTAGCTTTTCTTGCCTTTAAAGGCGTTAAAAAGGACGATGCCTTAGTACGTTCAGCCGACAGATTGAGGTAATGCGCCTCGTAATCCTAATTCGATTACTTCAGGTTCTAAAATTTTGCCTTCCGAAACTTTAAATCGGATCATGGTTCTCATTTGATGAAATCCGTGCACTCCCGCTGCTCCGGGATTCATATGTAATAAATTTAATGTAGGATCACGCATCACTTTTAAAATATGTGAATGACCGCAAATAAATAATCCCGGTTTCTCCATCATCAGTTGTTGCTTGACTCCTTGACTATAACGTCCGGGATAGCCGCCAATATGCGTCATGTAAACTTTTAGTCCTTCAACAGTAAACGTATTAATGAGCGGAAAAACTTTTCGCACAATATGATCGTCGATATTTCCATATACTCCGCGAACTGTTGTAATTGCGCTTAACTTATCGGTAACTATGATTGGACCAACATCTCCTGCATGCCATACTTCATCGGCCTTTGCTGCATGCGATAATATTTTATCGTCGATATAGCCATGAGTGTCGGAAAGGAGGAGGATGGATTTCAATGCGAGTTCGTGTGTTCGAAGTTCGAAGTTCAATGTTTCGCGAAGCGGATTATAAGTTTACATGATAATTCAAATCGGCTTTGCCGAACTATGAACTATGAACCATAAACGACGTAGTCAAATTTTCTCCACATCCTCATTCTTCATCCACCCTGAGTTGCCATTCGCGATTTTGATTTTCTTCCAGCCGCTGACTTCTTCAATCACATCGATCTTAGTGCCGCTGTGTAACATGAATAGGTTAGTGCTCTTTTCGTCGGGTGAACTTTTTACATAGGTGCCCATGCTCATTACAATTGCTTGCTGCGAATTGTTTAATCGGTGATTAGAGCATCCTGCGATGACGAATAAAAATAAACTTACTATTAACGTTATTCCTCCGGCAATAAATCGTGATTTCTTTTTTGCAACGGTATCTCCAAATAAATAGAGTATGATAAACGCTGCAGCAATCCACAATAAACTTATAGCAATTACCGACCAATATGTAGGTGATAACATGTTTAAGAATATATCCCACCAGCGTTCGTAAAACAATTGAGGAATAGGTTCTATCTTATCAGTAATTTGTGAGTTAGCTAACTTTAAGTTGTAGGTGATGTCTTCGTCGGTAGGGCTAATTCTTTTCGCACGTTCATAATTAAGTACAGCCTTGGCAAAGTCACCTTGCTTGTAATAACAATTACCAAGATTGAAGAATAATTCTGTACTTCGTTTTCCTTCATTCACCAACGATTCAAATTGTATTCCGGCTTCGGCATAATTTCCCGAGCGGTATAATTTGTTTGCATTTGAATATCTTCCTTCCGGTGATACTCCGCTATTTCCTGCAACAACAATTGTGGAAATGAAAAGGATGATAGCAAGCGTTGCGATTCTGATTTTTAAAATTGCTTTCATGCTTTTACCTCCCCTTCAATTTTAGTGATTAACTCAATAGCTGATGAATATGCTGTTGCCGAATTAGCTGCAGATGTTTGTCCACCGTATCTCGCCATCTCACAATCTTCTATCGTTCGTAAGAAAGTATTTACTGTTGATTCACTTACACTTCGTTGCGATAATTTGCCTGCAATATTTTCTTTCGAAAGTTCGGATAGAGGTATCGTTAGTTTGTCGCTGGCATATCCCCACAATGCTCTTGAAATTTCTTCATACACTTGTAAGTGTTCTCCTGCCTTCAACGATTTGTCGGCGAGAGCCAAACGTTTCTGCGCCATTCCAGTTGCTTTCTTGCTGCGCATTAATACTGAATTACTTTCTTCGAAACGTTTCTTTCTTAAATAAAATACTGTTCCTCCAACTGCTAGGAAAGGTAGTAGTGTTAGTCCGTAAAATCCTAATGAACCATAAAATTTACCATCACCATCAGAGAAAACGGTCTCGTTGGTTTTGATATAACGAATGTCTTTTCCAATTAAACGGAATTCTGATTTCTCATTTCCGCCGCTCACCGTCGCACTATTATTTCCGCTTCCTCTTCCTACTTTAATTTTAAACGGACCTTCTGTTTTTGAAACGTATTGCTTTTTGTTTAAGTCGTAATACGAGAAGGTAATAGGAGGGAGTTCGTAATCGCCTTCGTGACGAGGAATTATTAAGTATTCAACTGTTTTACCTCCGCTAACTCCGGCTTCAGAAGCTTTATAGCTTTCGTTGATTTTCGGATCGTATGTTTCTAAGTCGGGAGGAAAATTAATTTCAGGTGGTGCGGCTAGTTTGATGTTTCCGCTTCCATTGATTTTAATTTTCAAATTGACAGGCTCATTTTCTTTCGTCTCTGATTTGTCGAGCTTAGCTTCGAACGATAAGCTTCCAACAGCTCCACTGAATCCGGCAGGCGCTGTTCCCGGTAATTCTCTTACTACAATTTTTACGGGACTACTTTTGAATCCGTATTTCACATCGCGAATTCCATTGCCAAAAAAAGGATCACTAAAGAAAGGATCGTTGAACATTCCGAACGGATCATTCGATCGTTGTCCTTTGACTTTTATTCTGGCGATACACTCCAATTCCATCGGATCGATAGTAAGCGTTCCGCTTTGCTGAGGAAATAAAACTGATTTTTTTATCACCGCAACATTATAACGATTGCCATCAACAGTTTCAACGTTCATTGGTGGCGGTTGTGGTACTTCAATATCTTGATTCCAGAATCCGTTGAAAGCCGGAGCTTTTATTACAGAGTAGCTCGTAATTTGAACGTTGGTATAAAGTTTATACGTTACCGTTACTGCTTCGCCTTCTAAAACCGATCCTTTATTTACTACTGCACGCAAGAAAATATTTTTATCGCTTAATCCGCCGCTTTCATCGCCTCCGTTTCCTCCGCGCTGGTTACCGCCCTGCGCTTGAGCATTTCCTTTTACTACGGTCATGTTAATGACATTTGAAGCGATTCTTTTTCCTTCTACCTCAACAGTTGCGGGACTAATTTTAAATTGCCCTTCACCTTTTGGTTGTAGGATGAAAGAAAAAGTAACGGACTGAGAGAAACTTCCGTTCACATATTGCATGCTGGTACTTTGGTTTGGACCACTTAGTACCATAAAATCGCTGAAGTCAGGAGCTCTGAAATTCTTTCCTGAGGTATTCAGCGTATAGCTGATTTGAAATTGTTCATTGCTGCCTACTGTCGATTTACTTGCTGTTCCTGATAAGAAAGGAGCTTGAGCCGGCGCAGTGTAAACCATGCCAACAAAGAAGTAAAGCAGTAAGAGAATGGAGATTTTAGTCGCTGATTTTAGTCGATACATCGCTTTTCGTTCTTTACGGGACACAAAATAAACGCTTGTTAATGAAAGTTGTTTGAATTTAACTAATCATTAACTCAATTGAATTATTGTAGGTAAACAGCTTCTTGTCCCGGAGTTAGTTCTACACGTACATGTTCTTGCAGTGTAGTGCTAAGTGTAATGCCTACATAATCGGCCTCTACGGGGTAGCGTTTATGGTCGCGGTCGACCAATAACACAGTTCTGATTTTTTTGGTGTCGGCTTCCAAAAAGGGACGCAGACTATAAATCAAAGTCTTTCCTGAGTTCAAAACATCATCAACAACGATTATTACTTTGTTGTCGAGGTCTTGTTTTGAGAGGGAAGGAGTGAGTCGGTAATCGGTTGGGACTTCCTTATCGAGCGCAATTTCGATGAGGCGAGTAGGTATTGGGCAAATACGATTCAACGATTCGAGTAATAACCTCGCGAATACGAAACCGCTTTTAGCAATACCGGCAATTATCAATTCTTTTTCTCCCACCACATCTTCGTAAATCTGAAAAGCGATTCTGTCGATGCGTTGATGAATCTGATGACTGTTAAGTATCAGTGTAGGAGCTTGAGGCATAAATTATTGTGTATCGGTTGATCCAATTACATCCAAAGATCTCTGACGTCCTGCGCCTGCAAAATATCTCTTGTAGTAAGGCTCATTCAGATCACTGATGATAACTCCTCTGGAAGTACTTGAATGAACAAATTTATCATTTCCCAGATATAATCCGATATGTGAAACGCTTCTTCTTCTGCCGATTCTAAAAAATACTAAATCACCTTCCTGAAGATCATCTTTGTCGATTTTCTCCATTAAGTTATAAATCTCTGCAGAGTTACGAGCGCCTAAATTCTTTCCGTAAACTCTATTGTATAAAACAGTAACGAATCCTGAACAATCAATTCCTCGTCCACTGTTTCCCGCAAATCGGTAAGGTGTTCCTAACCAATTAACTATAGTGTCGTAAAGCGTAGTGTTAATTTGATCGGGAACAGTAAATCCGCATTCTTGAGAATAGTAATTCTGCTGATAAAAATGGATTATGTTCTCCTCCGGGTCATTGAAAGCTGTTTGTGCTCTCAGACCTAAAGAAGCAAATAGTAGAAAAGATAATATCCCGAACTTTTTAATCATTGCTGCGAAATTAATCATTCTTACGATTACTTCTCTGAACAAATCATGAACAACTCTTTTCCCGCTCTGGGAGGAATTGAATTGCGACATTCTTCAAGTACTTGAATATTAAGGAATTGACTGAATTGCGGCTTGTATTCTTCTAAGAATCCGCCGAATGGAGGACCTTCTTTTTCGAATTTTTGGTTGAAAAGTAATCCTACTAACTTGCCTTTTGGGGCTAATAGGGTCGACATTTTACGACAATAATCGTTTCTTAATGCCGGATCGAGGGCGCAGAAGAAGGTTTGCTCGAGGATGAGGTCGAATTGCCCTTCGAGGTTAAAGAAATCGTTGCAAATGAGCTGTTCTTTAGGGAATTCGGGATATTTCTCTGCAAATGCTTTCAACGGAGCTTCTGCAAAATCAACGAGATAGGTGTTTATGAATCCCTTTTCGTAGAGGTAAGCGGCTTCGTATGCATTACCGCAACCGGGAATTAATATTTTCAACGATTTATCGCTAAGCCCGTCGATGTATTCTTTTAAGGGCGCCGATGCCGATCCGATGTCCCAACCTGTTTCATGGTTGGAATAGCGTTCTTGCCAATATTCTTTTGAAAGCTTCATTGTGGTTGAATGATTTGCAATGAATGTTTGTTGAGTTTAACTTCGATTTTACTGAGCGGATCTATTGCTTCTCCGTCGATATGTAGGTGTAGAGGTCGGTTGCTTTCTGCCGTAAATGAGGTGCAATGAACCGTTCTCAAATACTTATTGTCTTTTAGTTTACCCGTAAATAGTCGGTAGAACATTCCGGGAATTTTAAACAAGCCGGGACGAGTAACAGCAATCATTTCAAGTTGTCCGTCGGTTATGTCGGCTAAAGGAGAAATCACCGCCGCATTACCGAACTGACTGGCATTCGCAATCACGATCATGTGCGCTTCCGTATCGAACGTTTTGCCATCGTGATTTATTTTAAACTGCGCAATCGGATACTTGAAATATTCTTGCATTCCGATTTTTGTGTAGTTGCTTAATCCTCGTTTGCCACTGTTGTTAAATAGCCAAGCAACATATCCGTCAAAACCGAATCCCGAAACGTTAACGGCAAACCTTCCGTTGATTTGGAGACTATCAATTTTTTGAAAAGAACCTGAAGCCAATTGGTCGAGGGCTAACTTCGGATTATTTTTCATTCCGATATGATTCGCTAATCCGTTTCCTGATCCAGCAGGAATAATTCCAAGTGTTGTATTGGTATTTACTAATGCCGAACCTACTTCGTTAACAGTTCCATCACCTCCAACAGCTACAACAACATCAATTCCATTAGCCACAGCTTGTTGCGCCAGAACTTTTGCATGTCCTGCATATTGGGTATGCATCACAGTGATTTCATACTTCTTCGAAAGATTTGAAGAAGCAATCATCCCTTCAATTTTAGGAGCTAAGCCATGTCCGGCAATTGGGTTTATAAGCAGATGAAGTTTTTTCAAGTCGGATTAGATTTAGAATTATCAATCGTAATTACTAAGGCGATTAAATGCCGATTTTATTTTTTAAAAGTCCGTTTCTGTATTGCTGCAAGATAGATTTAAGTAATCGTTCTTTTTCAGTTTTAATCTCGGGTAATTGATCAATCAAATTATTTTTCAGTAAGCTGTCGCTTTCGATATCGTATAACGCAGTTGATTCATTGCCGTTGAATTGCAAGAGATATTTTCCTTGAATCAATTGCCATGATCCGTTTAGGTAACTTATATTCCAGCGATCTGTTTTACTATTGAAAACAGATTGTCCGAAGGCAGCATATTTGCCGTTGAAATGTAAATAATCGAGAATGGTTGGTAGGATATCGGTTTGTTGTGTTACCTCGTGAATTACTGATCCTGTGTCAATTTGCGGATCGAAAATTATCAAAGGAATTTTTAATTGTCCGATGCGATTCATGTTAAATTCCCCTGAAGCAGGACCAGTATGATCTGCAGTAATGACAAACAATGTATTCTTATACCAACTTTGTTTTGATGCTTCAGCGAAGAACTGTTGTAATGCATAATCGGCATAACCGATGCTCTCGTGAATTGGTTCAGTTCCTTTTGGGAATTTATTTTTTAGTCGTGCAGGAATTGTATATGGCTCATGCGATGAAAGGGAAAAAATTGTTGATACAAAAGGAGCTTTCATTGAATTGATTTTTCTGATCATAAACTGAAAGAACTGATCGTCGAATATTCCCCAATGTCCATCGTAATCGCTAATTGGTCCGTCGTATTCATTTCTGCCGAAGTAATTATTATAACCTGCTACGCGACTAAAATTATCGAAGCCCATCGTGCCATTATTTCCTCCATGAAAGAATGCCGATGAATATCCTTTCTTTCCTAAAATTGATGCAGGAGTATTAATTCGATTTACGTTATATGCACTTGTTATAAATGGCTCATCCATTAAATGAGGAAGAGAAGCAACAACGGCAGGGACACCTTCAATTGATCGTTTTCCGTTTGCATAAGTTTGATCGCAAACAAGACTATGTTTCATTAATGAATCGAGGAATGGGGTATAGCCGTTACCGTTATGAAGGCTTCCGATGAACTGCGACGAAAAGCTCTCCATGATAATAATAACAACGTTCTTATTGTTGAACGAATCGGCGCTGAACATTTGTTGATGAGGATTGAAAAGCGCGAGAGCATCTTTTTCGCTTAGATATTGAATTGAAGGAATAGGCTCGTCGCGTACCGACTTTAAAATTGTAAACGGAGTATTTAATACCATTGGCACAGCGCCGGGGTCGACAAGACCTGCTGCGCTTTGCATAGAGATAGGTTTAAGTTGTAATCCACCGCGCGCACCAATAATGATCAAAGCAACTGAAAATGCTAAACGGATAGAGAAACCTGCAAATGAATCGCCTGAATTATTTCGGGAAGAATTAACAAGTTTAAGCGATACTTTTTTATATATGAGAACAGAAAAAATGGTCATGATAAGCAGCACCAAGAGTAGGTACCAATAAGAAAACAGATAATGGGTGAGGTTATTTGATACATCATCGCCGGTACTGATGAGGCTAAAAAAGTCGGATGTGGTTCTTTTTCCGCTAAAAGGAAACCAAGCTGTATCAATTAAGTTAAACAGTATGGCTATCGCATTAACGGTATGAAACAAAATGGAAGCGAATGATTGAAAGAATTTGTTCGCGAAGATTTTCGCCGGAAAAACGTGGAGTAAGATAAACAGGGAGTGGAGCATAACCACGGCTGCTAAATCGAAACGGAGTCCGACGAGGAAATTCTCTATTACCGATCCATGAATAGTTTCGGGATTAGCGATTATGAAAACCACCCGGCAAAGAGAAAAAAGGAGCATTGCGATTGATAATCTCCATAAGAGGAATCGCAGTTGAAGCATGCCCTGAATTTTCATGTGCCAAAGGTATCAAAGAAGGCCAAACGAGCATAATTGGCGTCCAAAAAAACGCGAATTGGGCCAACGTACCGATAAACTTGACGAACGTACCGAAAAACTTTGTGGTAATGAACCATTTAGGAACAGTGTTTGCAATTATAGAAACAAAAAACAAACTTTTTATGAACTCAAAACAATACGAAGAACTGCCTCTGCACAACCAAAATACCACTAGGGTAATGGTTTCACTTTCCATTATGGCATTTGGACTCTGGTTGTTAGTAGGGATGCCTGTATAGGTTGCAGGAAAAGGTTAGAAACGAAAAAGGCCCCGAATGGGGCCTTTTATTGTTTCTACGAAAACCAATTATTGTTTCGTGTAAGTGTAAGTTGAAGTTACCGGTGAGCTACCTGTAATAGACTCAGTAACATTGATAACGAAAGTTGTTGTGCTACCTGAAATAGAGATATTTCCGCTTCCAGAGAAAGTTCTGTTAGCCGCAGGAGTACCACAATTTACAGTTTGAGTAGGGATAGTAATGCTGATGAAAGTACCACTTACTTGAGTAACGTTAGCATAAACCTTGTTTTCAGCTCCTGCATAGTCACCGAATTTACCGAAAATAACTTTGTTGTTTACTGTAGCGCTCATTCCTAATGCTTCAGAGTAGTTATAATCAGCGAATCCCGGTTGTTGGATTAATACGCCATAAGTACCTGCTAAAGCGTTAGCAGCATTTCTAACAATAACTTCACGGTGAACATCAGCAGCGTTGCCTGCAGCATCAGTTACTTCGTAATGAATTTCATATGTACCTGTTGAATCTTCATTTAATTCAGAATCATCAACACTAACTTTTGAAGTGATGGTACCATCTTCGTTATCGGTGCAAGTAAAGCCAGGCTCAGTGTAAGTGCCTCCGATTGAAGAGATTACATAAGGATTGTCACCATTTAACGTGATTACCGGTGCTTCAGTATCATCATCTTTACTACATCCTGTAAATAATGCAGAAGTGATTACTGCTAAACTTAATAAAAGAATAACTTTTTTCATGATTTAATTGTTGTTTGAGGCTGCAAATATAAAAAGAAGATATATTCTTTTAGGTGAAAAGGTTCAAAAGAATTACAATTTTATACATTTGCAAACTCAAATGAATTAAAACCATGAAAAAAGTAACCCTTACTTTATTATCTGCGGCAATGTTAAGTTTAGTTGCTTGCGGCCCAAGTGCAGAAGAAAAAGCTGCACAAGCTAAACACGAAGCTGATTCAATCGCAGCTATCGAGTCGGCTCGTATTCAAGATTCAATTGCTACAGCTCAAAAGGCTACAGAAGACAGTTTAGCTGCTGTTGCTGCTGCTGCTCAAGCTACTGCTGATTCAATTGCAACTGCAGATTCATTAGCTGCTGCTGCAAAAGCTGCAGTTAAGAAAGCTCCTGTAAAACCTAAAGTTAAAGAAATGCCTAAGCAAGATGCAGCTCCTAAAGTTGCTAAGCCGGGTCAAGGAAGAGGGTAATTCCTAATCCACCGATATTAAAACATCCGTTGTTCAAAACTTAATTGAATGGCGGATGTTTTCTTTTTAGGAGTATTATTTTTGCAACAACAAATTAACCAATCAATACATCAAAACATGAAAAAAGTTATCGCTCTTGCCTTCGTTGCAGGAATGTTCTCTTTAGTTTCTTGCGGCCCTAGCGCTGAAGAAAAAGCTGCTGAAGAAAAACGTCAAGCTGACTCAGTTGCTGCTGCAGATGCTGCTATGAAAGCTGCTGAAGAAGCTGCCGCTGCTGCTGCTGCCGCTACTGTTGATACAACTGCTATGGATTCAACAGCTACTGCAGATACAACTGCGAAAAAATAATTATCGGTTACGGTAATAAAAAAGTCCCTCATTGAGGGACTTTTTTGCTTTCAACCAATTCGTACTACAACAGCAATCCCGCCAGGTTTGCTAATTCGCTTCGTTCGCCTTTCTCGAGGTTGATATGTGCATATACTCGCTGATCTTTCATTTTGTCGATCAAGGTGCTTAGTCCGTTACTGTGTGAATCGAGATACGGCGTATCAATTTGGAAGATATCGCCGGTGAAAATAATTTTTGTCCCTTCGCCAGCTCTTGTAATAATGGTTTTTACTTCGTGTGGTGTGAGGTTCTGCGCTTCGTCAATAATAAAACAGATATTGCTTAAGCTTCTTCCTCTGATATAGGCTAGGGGAGTGATATGTAGTTTTTCGTTTTCTACCATATCGTTGATCTTCTGAAATTCTTTGTCGGTTTCTTTATACTGACTTTGTATGAATTTCAAATTATCCCATAGTGGTTCCATATAGGGATTGATCTTCGATTTGATATCGCCGGGAAGAAACCCGATATCTTTATTGCTCAAAGGAACTATTGGGCGAGCTAAAAATATTTGTCGGTATTTACTTTTTTGTTCCATCGCCGATGCTAATGCCAGCAATGTTTTTCCGGTGCCTGCAACTCCCATAATGGTTACTAACTGCACATTGGAATTTAAAACAGCATGCATGGCGAAGGCTTGCTCGGCATTGCGTGGCCTAATTCCTGCCGATGCATCTTTCGTTACTCTTTCTATTCTTTCCGTCTCCGGATTGAAATAGGCGAGGGCAGAGCTGCCTTCCGACTTACTCTTCAATATAAAATAGTGATTATTGATGGGTCTTGTTTTTGAAACATCTTTCCAGTTACACCATCCGTCGGAATAAAGTTTGTCGATTGTTTTCTTGGTGATATTATCGACTGTCGATTTCCCTGTGTAAAGTTCGTTGATGTCCTTTACTTTTCCTGTGAGGTAATCCTCCGCACTTAAATCGAGTGACTTAGCTTTTAATCGTAGGTTGATATCTTTCGATATCAATACAACTTTTCGTCCCGGGTGATCCGCTTGCACCGATAATGCTGCATTCAAAATTTGGTGGTCGGCTTTGCGCTCTCCAAAGATTTCATTCGCATCGATCTTGTTACTCTTTTCATTCATCAAGACCTTGAACTTCCCTTTGGTCGGTCCGTTGAGCGGTATCCAGTCGTTGAGTGAGTAGTCGCCCGATAATTTGTCGAGGCCACGAATAAACTCCCTTGCCTCAAAATTGATTACATCATTCCCTTTCTTAAAACGATCGATCTCCTCTAAAACTGTTATCGGGATTGCTACATCGTGTTCCTTGAAGTTAAACATCGCCTTATGATCGAATAAAATGGCGGATGTGTCGAGTACAAAAATTTTCCTGTCTTTGTTTTTAATTGAAGAAGCTCTGGCCATATACAAGGTGTTTTCTCTAAGGTAACGGTAGAAGATGCCCATGTTGTATTATCATTTGAAATAGAATTCAGCATGATCTTGTTAATAAGGCTTTAGGGTAAAGGCTTGATAATTAAAAGCCTGTATGAAATCCCTTGTGCAGTAAAAGATGTACTTTGCATGAATGACTTCAGAAGTTCCCCTTAAACTTAGCAGCCTAGGCTTTTTAAATGCTGCTTTTATTGCTTACTTTCGCAATCAGCAATAAAAATCTCGGTGATACGCTTCTTAACCCCCAACTTTCTATACGCATTATCCCTTTTAGCTATTCCCGTTATTATCCATCTCTTCAATTTCAGGAGATTCAAGAAAGTCGTTTTTACGAATGTTCGGTTCTTACAGGAATTAAAGGAAGAAACTACGCGTGTGAGTAAACTCAAGCATTTATTAGTTCTTGCTTGTCGTTTGTTAGCCGTTATGTTTTTGGTTTTTGCATTTGCTCAACCTATCATCCCAATTGGAAAGGCAGGAGTTCAATCGGCTCAAAAAAATGTTTCCGTTTTCGTTGACAATTCTTTTAGTATGGAAGGAGTGACCAAAGACGGTTCATTGTTAGAAGTAGCTAAGAAGAAGGCAACAGAAATTGTTAATGCTTATCCCCCTACAACTCGATTTCAATTATTAACGAACGACTTTCAATCGGTGCACCAACGATTGATTACAAAAGATGAATTCTTAGATGAATTAAGTCGTGTAAAAATTTCTCCTATCAGCAGAAATTTGTCGTCAGTCATCGAACGTCAGAAAGAAGCATTTAGTCAGCAGCAATACGATGCAAAGGATTTCTTTATAGTATCCGACTTTCAATCATCTACATCCGATTTAGATCAAGTGAAATCAGATTCATTGATGAACCTGAATATTGTTTCCTTGCCGGTTCAAGCAACTGCAAATGCATTCATCGACACTTGCAGTTTAAATAGTCCTGTTGTTTTGTTGAATAAACCATCTGAGTTAAATGTGGTTGTATCGAACGGTGGCGAAGAAGATCTCGATAATATACCGGTGAAGCTGAGTATTAACGGATCACAAAGAGCAGTAGCTACAGTTTCTGTTCCCGCAGGGAAGTCGGTTACGACAACAATGAGCTTTACAGTAACAGTGCCGGGTTGGCAAAAGCTAGAAGTATCGATTGTTGATCAGCCAATCACGTTTGATGATAAATATTATTTATCGTTTGAAGTAAAGCAAGAGTTGAATGTATTGAGTCTCGACGGACATAACGGTGGACCCTATTTAAAAGCACTCTTCGGACAAGATCCGTTTTTTAAATTCAATCAAGTGCCGGTAAATCAAGTTGACTACTCATCATTACAGAAACAAGATTTAGTAATACTAAATGAGTTGCCTGCGTTGTCGTCGGGATTATCTGCGGAGCTAATGAAATATTTAAGCAAAGGAGGAAGCATCATTTGGTTCCCTGATTCATCAGCCGATTTATCGGGATACAATCAGTTTTTGCAACAAATAGGAGGGGAGACCTTCACCGGAATTGAATCGACAAACGACAAAGTAGAAAACATCGATTTAAAGAGTCCCATTTTTAGTGACATATTCGAAAAAAATCAACGCTCAGCATCAAACATCGACTATCCGGTAACTTCAAAACATTTTGTGTTTACAGGAAATACGAAGAGCTCGCGACAAGTATTAATGTCGCTGCAAAGCGGAGCTGCGTTCTTATCGGAATACAGCAAAGACAAAGGCAAAGTATTTTTGTTTGCTGTTCCGTTAACTCCGGGCTTTAGCAATTTAGCGCGACATGCGATCGTAGTACCAATGTTGTATAAGATTGCACTCTACAGCATGCATTCACCGGCAATGATGAGTGTGATTGGCGGAGATGCATCAATAGAAGTAGAAGCAGCGGAGCCGGGAGGAGAAGAAACATTTCATCTCACCAATGCAGAAAGTAAAATTGATTTGATTCCGATGCATCGAGTATTGCCGGGAGGAATTGCAATTAATGCAAACGATCAAATACCTGTTGCGGGACAATATGATTTAGCAGTTAGCGGAAAAAATATCGCAACACTTTCGTTCAACTATAATCGTAAAGAATCGGTAATGCAGTTTTCTGATGAAGCCACATTACAAGAAAAAGGAAAGTCGGCGCGCATTGGAAGTATGAATTACTACAAGCCTACTGCTGCGGACCTAACAAAAACATTAAATCAACTGGCAGAAGGAATATCACTCTGGAAGTATTGTATAATTCTAGTGTTGTTATTCTTACTTGCTGAAACATTAATCTTACGTTACTGGAAAACATCATGAATCTTTTAATTCGTCAAGTGACCATAGCTGATCCGAATTCGGCTTTCAACGGAAAATTAGTAGATGTATTAGTGAAAGACGGGAAGTTCGCGAAAATTGCGACGAAGATGTCGGATGCTGATATTCCTAACGGCGTTGAAGAGAAGAATGGGAAGGGATGTTATTTGTCGCCGGGCTGGTTCGATATGAAAGTAAATTTCAGAGAGCCGGGATACGAGCAAAAAGAAACGATAGTTAGTGGACAACAATCAGCTGCGAGAGGAGGATTTACCGGAGTATTATTAATGCCATCGGTTAAGCCTGCAATTCAAACACGATCAGATGTAGAATATGTTTTAAATAAGTCGCGCAATTTTTCTGTTGATGTTTTTGCTGCAGGTAGCGTAACGAATAATAGAGAAGGAAAAGAACTTGCAGAAATGTTCGACATGAAGCAAGGCGGAGCGGTGATTTTTACAGATGACAAGCGAGCGATTACCAACAGCGGATTAATGATGCGCGCTTTGCAATATGCCGGAAATATCGGAACCAAATTAATAGCGTATGCTGATGATCCTGCAATTACCGGTGAACCATTAGCCAATGAAAGTACGGTAACAACATCATTAGGTTTTAAAGGATCGCCATCGTTTGCAGAAGCTGTAATGCTTGAGCGCGATGTGCGATTAATGGAGCATACAGGACAACCTTTACATGTTTCGGGTATAAGTACAGCTGAAGCGATAGAAGTCGTGCGTATGGCCAAGAAAATGGGCTTGCCGATAACTGCAGAAGCGTATGCTTATCATTTGTTATTAGACGATAGCAGTTTAGAAGGATTCGATTCGAACTATAAAGTTAAACCTCCATTAAGATCGATTAGCGACAGAGAACTATTATGTGAAGCGATTGCTGATGGAACGATAGACGTAGTGGTGAGTGATCATTCGCCTGAAGACATTGAATCGAAAGATGTAGAATTCGATTATGCTGCGTATGGAATGATCGGATTAGAATCTACTTATTCAGTTGTAAAAAAGGCTATGGAAGGAAAGATGTCGCCGGAGTTTACAGCAAAACTGATGGCGATAAATCCTCGAGAAATATTAGGACTAGAAATTCCTTCAATAACAGAAGGTACAAATGCTAATTTTACAATATTCAATCCTGAAGAAAAGTATATTTTTGGTAAAGCAGATATCAAATCAAAATCGCGCAACACACCATTTATCGATACTGAATTCGCAGGAAAAGTAAAGATGACATTTAACAAGCAAGTCCTTTACGATAATTTAGTTTAAGTTTGCAGCGCAATCAACGAGTAGTTGAATGAAAAAAAATCGGGGGATTAGCTCAGCTGGCTAGAGCGTTTGCATGGCATGCAAGAGGTCATCGGTTCGACTCCGATATTCTCCACTAAGAGGTTGTTCTGATTGAGCAGCCTCTTTTTATTGGTGGTAGAAGATTTTATTGTTGATTTTATTTTAAGAATGGAAAATAGAATTTCTAAATTCAAATTAAAATAATAGCTTTGATTTAAAGGAGCGATATGTCGAATCAAAAAATCAATAACATCAATTTTATCGTTTTAAAAGCGGCAATTATTTCACTTTTCTTAACAGGCTTTTATTACGTTCATGAATATCTTCCTAAACCTATTCGTGCAATAACAGCAATGTTAGAAGCGCCGGTTGCAATTGTATCGGGGTTCTGTTACTATGCAGGAATAAAAGCGGATGTTTATGGTTCAATAATCATTGTGATTATCGCCAATTTTTTGTTTTCGCTTGCTTTTGTTTTTATACTCAGAAAAATCAGGAAGTAAATTCTGTTATTACATCAACTTAACGGTATTTCTAACTTTTCCTTTTCCAGGAAAACTATATCCTTTATCTGTTTTCCAGATTGGGTTTTGTTGTTTGCCGAAGACATTGGTAAAGTCCCATGCACCGTTTCCTTTATTGGCGAAAGTACTTCCGGGTGGAATGTAAGTAACGTTTGAGATATTTACTTGTGCAACATTATTCATCGCGTCGAGTTCTACAATAACACCTTTCATTTGCACGTAAAGATCTTTAGCGGTAAATATGGAAGCACCGTTTCCTCTGAATTTAATTAATGCGCTATCACAAAATGTCTCACCGTGGATTCCTTCAATATAACCGTCCTTTACGGTGGAAGTCCCGCCGGTATTAATGATTACTCCGTACGATACATTACGATTTGATCCTCCGTCGAGCGTAAAATCAATCACTCTGCATTCGCTGCTTTGATCGATAATAACACCTGCAAATTGTTGGTCTGACGGAAAAGTTCTTGATGCGATTACTCTGCTTTGGTTGCTTCCGCTTTTAGATGGTGTAGCACCTTCCCAAACATCTTTACCGCATCCGATGTAATAAGAGATAAAATAATTGTTTACTGCGTTACAACGATAGATTTCAGTACTCATGGCATGGCGTAAAACGATTCCAGTATCGAGACTCATCAACTGAATATTTTCGAGTAAGCTATGAAATGTTCCTCCGATAGCAATTCCAACTGCGCCATTACCTTTTCCTGCATTTCCTTTAATACTTAGATTACGAATATTAAATCTACGAGAGCAAAAAACATCCTGACTCATCTTTTGATTTTTAGGCATTGTATATAGAAAAGGAAATCCTGTTTTGTTTGTTGAATACAACCAAGCTCCATTTCCTTCTAATTGGAAATGATATTCGAAACTCGGACGCGTTGTTTCCGGAAGTCGGATAGTACGATTGATATAATAATCCTTAGGGTTTAAAGTGACCGACAGCCATCCTTTCTCTTGCAGTTTGCACGCCATTTGAAGTGCAGCCCAATCGGGAGTATCATCGAGTGATATATCGGGTATTAATGCTAAATAACGACTACGAATTACCTCTTCTGAATAACCTAAATTTTTGAAAGTAGGAGGTAAGCCGGCAATAGTTAATCTAATATTGATTGCACCAAACCAATCTGGATTTAATGTCTGTTGATCTTGTCGAATCCAATTGCCTTTAGCTTCAGAGTTACTAGGAATTATTAGTCCCCATACCGCATCAGAATTATCGTATTGTTTCCAGACAAAAACTCCTCCACCTTTATTTGTT
>ENA-UOWE01002701-UOWE01002701.1-activated-sludge-metagenome-genome-assembly--contig:-NODE-2701-length-19215-cov-29.881994_pt1 | contig 19215 bp, 8 predicted proteins | sample MGYA00249841_ERZ761562 | MGnify/ENA primary metagenome ERZ761562 (study PRJEB28883, sample SAMN05720200) | activated sludge metagenome | isolation source: Anaerobic digester | place: Japan... | reverse complement strand
TGGAAGAGTACACAGAAGAACCAGGCATTACAGAGGTCATCATCCCTGAGGGCGTCACCAGCATTGGAGAGAGTGCGTTTGAGGGCTGCGATAGCCTGACCAGCATCACCATCCCTGAGGGCGTCACCAGCATCGGGGAGAGAGCGTTCTACAGATGCATAAACCTGACCAGCATCACCATTCCGGAAAGCGTCACCAGCATTGGAGAGAGTGCGTTCTACAACTGCAGGAGCCTGACCAACCTCACCATCCCTGAGGGTGTCACCAGTATTGGGAGTTTGGCGTTCTACAACTGCAGCAGCCTGACCAGCATCACCATTCCGGAAGGCGTTACCAGTATTGGGAATTGGGCGTTCAAAGACTGCAGCAGCCTGACCAGCATCACCATCCCAAATAGCGTTATCAGAATCGGGGACCACGCGTTTGAGGGCTGCGAGAGCCTGACCAACCTTACCATCCCTGAGGGTGTTACCGGCATTGGTGAGATGGCATTCTATGACTGCAGGAGCCTGACCAGCATCACAATTCCGGACAGTGTCATTAGCATTGGGTGGAGAGCGTTCCAAGGCTGCAGCAGCCTGACCAGCCTCATCGTCCCCGAGGGCGTCACTAGTATCGGGGCAAATGCGTTTTTAGGCTGTAGGTCTCTGACCAATATTGTCGCACCAGACAGATTTACTAATGTCATTATACGAGATGGAGTGACTGCCATTAAAGAAAAAATGTTCTTGGGTAACAATATTCTAACCAGCATAAAAATTCCGGCAAGCGTCAGAAGTATTGGGAATGAAGCATTCTCTGGATGTAATAGATTGACTGACATCAACATCCCCGAAGGCGTTACCAGTATCGGGGAGAGCGCGTTTGAGGACTGCGAGAGCCTGACCAGCATCACCATCCCTGAGGGTGTCACCAGCATCGGGAAGGGCGCGTTCCAAGGCTGCAGCAGCCTGACCGACCTCGTCCTCCCAATTACCATTACCACTATCGGCAAGGATGTATTCGCGGGTTGCTCTTCGTTAAAAGAGGTTGTTAACATGGTCTCACTGGTACGGAATGGCTGCAAAGTTGAGGTTTCGACCTTGACATGGTTATTGGAAAACCTCTGGAAAAGTCCGGAACATCTGAAAGAGACCGCCGAGGTTTACCTTGCCCTGAATGTAAAAGCGGTTAACAATATTTGTGAAGCCGGATTATTAGCTGATTGCCCAGGGTCAGTGGATGTCATGCTTGGGCTGATTGAATCATTCAAAGATAATAGCTCAGCGTTGAAAAAGATTGCGAATTTCGCACTGATCTGCGGCAACCAGCTTCCCCGAGAAAAGTTGCTAGCTATTTATGAAGGGCTGAAAACAGTCGGGGCAAAACCCGCCGTTAAATTATTAGAGAAAGCAGTTCAGAATGAAGAGGGACCCAAGCTGGAAGGTGCTACCGGCAACCCCATTGAAGCAATCTGCCTGGAGCGGTTCAATCAACCAATCTTGGATCGTGGGCTGAAAAATTATGGCATTCGGTCAGAGCTGTTTACGGGCGTTCGTTACAAAGGCTCGGAAACGCTTGCGCCTGCATACGTATTACAATGTGTCATTGTTCCTTATATGCAGAAACTGAAGGTGCTACCGAAGAAAATTAGCAGTTATCGATCGGATTTTATCAAGGTGGAACGGGATGCACAGATCGACGAAATTGCCGATGCGCTCGAGCGTGAAGATCTGCAACAACTTTTAGAGCGTTTGATCACTGAATATGATCCGATCGACTACCCGTGGCTTCTCTTGCCCTACTGCCGATACGGCAGTGGAAAACAGATGAATGCCTTAGCTTCGCGGGGGGAGAAGTGGGAGAATTGGTATGAATATTTAGCCAAAGGGCGCACCAGGATTATGATTCTACGCGGTGCCATGCTGTTAAACGAGAGCCGTGAAGCCATGTTCCTGATGGATAAATGGGGGTTGCTCGATGAACTTGCTCGGCGCATGAATACCACGGCAGACGTGCTTAGATATACTGTGTTAACGGAATTTGACTTGGATGTTGATGGCAGCAAGCATTACGATCTCGGAAACGCGGTTATTGCCGCTTCAATTGCCTCGGATCTCTCTGTTTCCCTGGTCAATGAAAACTCTGGTAAAGAAGTCAAATCCCTGCCCAAAAAGGGTGCGGACCCAGAGAAATATGAAGCTGCCTCTAAGGATTTCACGGATCTGAAGAAGAACATCAAGAACGCGGTCAAAAGCATAGTCAATAAGTTGAAAGAGGATTTTGTATCCGGATCTGAGATCAATACGTCTGATTGGAAAGCTTCCTATGTAAACAACTATGTGCTAAAACGCATTGCCTCCCTGCTGGTCTGGCAGTGGCAGCATGAGAAGACCGCACGCCGCTTTATGCTGACTATGGATGGCTCCTTTATCGACTGTGCTGGTCAACCGGTTGAGGTGAGAGATGAAGGCACGATCTGCCTGGCGCATCCCATAGAAATTCCTGCAGAGGAATTGGAGTGCTGGAAGGATCTGCTCACTCAAAAGCAGATCGCCCAACCTTTTGTGCAGATCTTTGAACCGGTCAGCACGCTGGATCCGGCTGAAGCTGCCGCACGCTATACGGGTATTGAACTGCCCATGTTCCTGCTGAGAGGACTGTCCAAGGAAGGTATCGAGGTAGATTTAGACTCCACAGAACCAATAGAGATAGGGATACATGGTCGTGCAATTGAGGCTAATGCATCAATAGTTGACTTTGGTACAAGAAATAGTTTCGCCTTTACTGAGCGCAGTATTTCCTTCGACGCGATAGTAAAGCTGGAAGATGTTTCTATTATAGGCACACCAAGGGCAGTAAACCATGAGATCTACGCAATGGACAAGGCGCTGATCGAGAATCGTGTGAGGAATGGCAACATCGCAGCTGTCCAAACCTTCTCCAGCGCCATCACCGCTAAGACCATCCAGCATCTGATCGATGTCTCGATCGAGGCGCAGCAGATGGAATGTACCGCCTGGCTGCTGAACTACAAAAACGAGCACTTCCCAATTGCCTGGGAGGATTTGGAGCTTTGATGAACAAATAGAAATGCTCTAATAAAAGTTCTAAAAAGGAGATGCTTCAGCAGTTCTAAGCGGTATCGTGGCGGATATGGCGAGCATGGCCAACAGGCCTGCTCAATACAATTCCCGGCCGTAAACAGGCGTAAGATTACTCAGGGAGAAGCTTAGGATTTAACCTTCAGTTTTCTCTTGTTTCGCTATGTTTGTGACTTATCAGTTAATTTAAGAGTTTTCAAATCTAAGATCAAATCTTTTTGCCGCTCAAAGAACAACAGTTCCTTGCTATGATTAAAATAGGCCTCATTCCCAAAGTGGCTGATGAACCTGGCAGTATGAGGGTTCATTGTTAATTCAGTGACGAGAATTAAGACCTCCTCCCCTTCGCCAAACACTTCTTCCGTAAATTCGAACATATGCGAAAGGGACTTGCCAGCCTTTTCAACCTCCCGAGAAAATGCTGCAGACTCCTCATCAAAGTCTTGCTTTAGTAGCTGATAGGCAGAATTCTTATCCAAACCCTCCCGGTTGTGGAGCAAGATTTCTTTTTGTTTTTGCATGCGTTCTATTACGATATTACCTGACCTTATTGCTTCCGCGGAGAGCGTATGGTTTTCTTTGGCGGCTGCTAATTTGTTTTGAAGCGCATCAATTTGCTTTTCCATCACGGCAACAGGATCGGCGCCCCTACTCGTCATTTTGCTCAGAGCATTTTGGAGCTCTTTCTTCAAATCAATTAGAATCTGTTCATGCTCCATGACGTTGTGGATTTCTGAGGAAACCGCATTCAATAGGAGGCCCAGTAATGATAGACGCTCATCGAATTTTGCGGAAGAAGCGCGTGCCTTAATTTCTGTGCTAGCTTTGCCGGCTAGAATATTATCCACCTGATAGTCAGACTTGTACTTGTTGAAAAGATCGTAATAAATGGCAAAATTTTTAGCAATTTTACCTTCCTGTAGGTATTGAATGACTAACTTTTCATTCACAACAAAGCCGTGCTGTTCGTAAAGACGAATCATCTGGGAAAGATCGTCCCAACCACGGGCAGTAACGAACTTCTTGCCGTCCACTGTTGTTTCAACCGAGTAAAAATCTCCCTTCTTAATCTCCAGATAACTTAGGATTGCAGGATGGACCCCAGTTTTATAGGCATATTCCTTCCATGCCTCAAAATCCGGTTCGACGTCAATACGCTTCAGGCGGTCGAGCGTGACCACGTCGAACTCACGTACCGATTTGTTGTATTCAGGGGGGTTACCCGCTGTCACCACGATCCAACCATCTGGCACTCGGTGCCGACCGAAAACTTTAAACTGTAGGAACTGTAGCATGGAAGGTGCCAGTGTCTCGGACACGCAGTTGATTTCATCTAGGAACAGGATGCCCTGCTTAAGTCCAGTTCGTTCCATGGTCTCATATACTGAGGCGATAATCTCACTCATCGTGTACTCAGAGACATCATATTCCACGCCGCCAAAGTTCTTCCGGACGATAAATGGAAGGCCGAGGGCACTTTGACGGGTGTGGTGGGTCATGGAGTAAGAGACGAGCGCGATCCCCAGCTCTTGAGCGATCTGTTCCATAATGGCAGTCTTACCGATGCCTGGTGCGCCCATGAGGAAAATGGGCCGCTGACGTTCGATCGGGATCAAATAATTCGAAAAACTGTCCTGAGTAAAATAGGCTGCTATGGCGTTCTTGATCTGTTCTTTGGCTTCTTTGATATTCATAAATTAATTCCTTCTTCCATTACATCGTCCGAGCTCAAAACAAGTTTTATTGCCCATGGCGGTACATCCGGTGTATCAACATAATCTTCATCCAAAAAGACAAAGGCGGTGTCGTAAAGTGGTTTTTTAGTTGGGTAGATCCCAAAGCCATCGGTAAAGTAAATCAGTCCTCTGAGGTTCTCGAATTCTCTTTTCTTGATTAAATCATCCACGTAGGTGAAGACCGGACGGAAGTCCGTGCCACCAAACCCGCGCAGTTGCATCGATTGTACGTATTTGTCAAACTCTTCTGGGTTAGTTATTTTATAATCTTCTTGAATTTCCGCATCACATTGAATAATATGGATATTGACCTTACTAAAAAAGTTCTCCGTTTGCTTCAGAATGTTGTATGTCTTCTGGACAAAGGCTTGAACGACCTGACCTGAAACTGAGCCAGAAGTGTCGATGGCGACGACAAATTCCTTGATACGCTTGACCTCCTTGTATTCCAGGGGTTCAATCAGGGGCATATTCTCGTACAACTTGAGGCCATAAGTATAAAAGATCAGGTCGAACTCTTCGTCGTTAACCTGCATAGCTTCACCTAAAACTGAAAACCGCTTAAGGAAAGATGCGTAATTGTACTTTTCACGGTTGAGTTGATTAAGCCCCTGGTGCAAACCGCCGCCAAGGTCGCCCCATTTCTTGGAGGCGGTTTCAATATCTACCTGGGCACGTTCGCTAATCTGCTTCCACAAGTCGATCAATTCTTGCGTAGGTCGGGAATGCTTACTCTGACCCCATCCTTTCGATCTCTGGATTGGTTCGACTTCTGTTGATTCTTGATCTCTTTCGCCGGTTGACCCTTTCTTTTCGGGTCTGACATACCAGAGGGTATGATTATCAGCATAGAAATTCTGCCTCAGGTTGACTAGTTCTTCTTCGCTTGTTTTTTTGTCGAGGTAATAACGGTAGATCTTTTCCGCAGTCATAAGACGCAGTGAGCTCTTTAATTGGGTAATGACTTGCATTTGTTTGCTCTGCCGGGCTGTGTCTAGGGATTGGATCCCGATGTCATTGATTGCATTTTCCACAGCGATGTCACAGGCCAGATCCCAGCAACTCTGGCACACTAGTTTGTTAATAAAAAGATGTTGGAATATACAGTGAAAGATTACATGTAGGTAATCCCGTGTAATGGCTTCCATTTGCCGCTGAAAATTATTTAAGATATGCCATGTATTGAAAAAGAAGTATTGGCCATCAGTAGCAATCGTATCCAGCTCGTCCGCCGGCTGGATTATCAACTGATGGATGGCAGCATCGAGAAAACGCAGATTTACTAATAAAGTGTCCCTGGAAAATTTAATGATCTTATCGGCTAGCAAGTCAGCCTGGTTTAACGAATTTGAGTCTTCAATAACATCCATAGTTATTTGGTTTTTTTATTGTTTTTCTACACTTAGCGCAAAATTCCGACTCGAGTAAACCTATAGTATGTTTTGTAAGTTGGAAGTTTACCAAGAGTCGTACTCTTCATTGTCAGTATCTGAATCCCCAAAATAACCTTTCTCTTCCTCATCCTCATCATCTTCGATTTGTTTTCCTTCAAGGCTATGCTCATTGAGTTGTAGGAAGAACACGAGATTTGGCAACAAGCCGTCCCCAAACGGAAATAGGCAGCCTGAGTTGTTTTGTCGCTGTAAATCCATTTAAGTCCCACCTGATTTCATCATGACTAGATTATACCTTTGCGCATTCAAACTTGTGATTTTATTTACCTGGCAAGGATGCGTGCCCAAAATGTCTGCTATTTCTGCCAACCCCACCTTACATAGGTCGTCGAGGAAACAGAGCCTGGCACACGGGCTGTTTCATTTGCAACCGAGCCACAAGCGAATAACTCCAAACCTTAAATGTGTAATCCTACAAAAATATTTCATTTTGCGTCATCGGGACATGTTCAATACAGGAGACCGTCTTCCCTGTGGCAGCTGAGGCGATGAGAAGTTCAATGGTCATGAAAGACTCCTCGAGAAATGAAAGAGACAATAGCGATTCTTGAAAGTGAGGTCATTTGCGGTAGTCGATAATTGGCTTATTGCTCTTCTATTATGTTTATTACTCTTCGTCGTCAACTTGCGGATAATCGTCCGGATCAAAGTCAAGTGTAGTTGCTGTCGTGAGCAAATCGTCATCCCGAATGCACTCATAACCTACTTCTTCCAGTTCAGCAACAATCTCATTCATTTTACTTTCATCCAGGACTAGGATGTCGCCGTCTGGCACATTCATATCCATTGCGTAGTAGCGCAATTTTCGGCCATATTTCTTTTGAATATTAGTCGGCATCCATTCTGACATTTCAATCTCGGGGTAAGCGGGAAGTACATCTTCATGAACTACGTCGTTAGGCGTAAAAGGCGTCTCTGGTGGAATGGCGTGGGCGTCAAAATTCCCATCTTCTGGCTCATCAGGGGCTTGATAATATTCAGACATGGGCAGATAAAATTCGTACATGGTTTTTGTGACCAGAGATTTGAACTCGCCCCAGCTTTTGGCCGTGAGCAATGCCTGGTTAGATTCCGCTAGCTCCTTCGCTCTGCCGGACAGCATAAACAACAAACCCATATTTGTTATTCCATAAATGATAGTTTTTCTTGCATAGTGGGAACTCCAATCAAGTTAGGATTATTACTCAAAGTTTAATGAAGATTCAAATAAGGTTATCATGTTTTAACCAAGAGTTTGAAAATTCGCCCAGGAAAGATATGATATATCAGGAAATTTGATAACGAAGTCTAGTCGTGCTAGTTTCACTTATTTACAATTTATCACTGCCAGGCATAACCAGAATGCCTTTTCTAATCCGATCATTTCACTAGCTTTACTGGTCATAATTGAAATGTGAGTTTATTCCGAACGACTCACTCCTTTCCCTGAATAAAAAATATCCAGTAGCTCATGCCGATGTTTAGCGTAAGTAAATTTTCTTTTTCTACTGAATAGGCTTTTCAACTTCATTAGTAGGCACTACTTGTAATAATGATTTTATTATGTTTTTCCTAAAAAAGATAATACTTCTCCAAAGATAAAAATATAGGTCATAGCTTTAGGACAAGTTATTCAAGAGTCATTTGTTTTCTTCGAATGACCTCATAGCCCTGGTAGCTTCGGCTAAGGAATAAATCACTAGATTGGTTAATAGCCTTTCTTAGATGCAAAAAGTTAACACCCAACTTGAAAGGGCAATTTTCAAGTTCCTGTAGGGTAATTTCGCTCTGAGAATTCGCTTGGAGCAATGCAAGAATATACCAATTCACCAGATTGGGATCAACAACATGGATCTCTTTAATAGTGACCCTGTTTTGTAACAAATCAATAAATCCCCAGTCTTTCAAGGTTTGCAATACACGGCCAACTGCCCTGGGAATCGAAGTGGGGCTAGGGAATCGCTCCATAACTCGATCAACAATTGCCTTGTTTGTAACAGAATCCATAATCTTTACCAATGTTCCAACGACTAGAACGCACTGTTTGTAAATTGGAAAAATATTAATAGCCAGGCCAAGGTGAAAAATAGGTGATGGCATTATACTTGGCATGTTAGGAAACGAAAGGGTCATTTTGCGTAAAGAATCACATGAATCCTCTGATGTAAGCCATAGTCGATCGAGCTGATTAGCTGCCTTGCGACTAGATTCTTTACCTTCAATTTGGTCCTCCAGGTACATACGCAAACTATCCCTAGCAGTCGCTTGATCTCCCATTGAAATGAACAATTCATAAGCATAATTTGCCCATTCTAGGGCTAGGAATCTGTCTGCTCCAACAGTAATTTTTTTAGATGCCATTTTCGAGTAGATATTTCATCAATTTGATGGCGTAGCCACGTTGGAGATCATCATGGTAACGCTGATTCGAATAGTTACGGAGGCAGTTATAACAGCTTGTATCCTCACCACATTTACAGTCTCTGACTTTTTTGTATCCTTCAAAAATGGCATCACGTAGATGGTCCTTAATATTCTCGACGTGCCCTGCCCCTCCAGGCACAGCATCAAACAAGATGATAGAAGGGACGCCATAGGAGCGATAGTAAAGGGTTCCATCAATATCGGACCGACGGATACCCTGTGATTCACTCGCCCCTTCCAATAAAGCATACATCAAGCTACGTATCGCGTTCAATGTATTAAGTTCAGGGGGAACGCTCATCCTTATTTCCAGAACATCAGTTAGATAGCGGTGTCCCAAATCGACCCTCCGCAAAAAATCTCCCGAACATTCCCTTCCCGTAATTGGATTACGGTGAACACGGGTGTTGCTACTTCCAAATGGATTAACAACTTTGCCATAACCACAAGTGCGACAAATATCAAACCCCTGACCATAGCCCTTGTTGACCAGGATCAGGTAACCAAATCTGGAATAGCGTACATAGGTTTCAAGTCCAACAGAAGAGTCAAGCATATAATCCGAGCTTTTATCGAATTTTTTAGATTTATCTTGCTCATAATCGCCGAAATAGACTGTACTAGCATAGGTTCTCTGTGGTGGTTCTTCTCCTGGTAAACCAATTTCAGGAGCAGCAACGAAACCGGTCACAGGCATAATGAACTCTCTTGGTTGAGGCAATGTCTCTCCACAACTGCATGTAGTGGGAATATCACTCTCGTTCCCCTGGTACATCCTTTGACAACTCTTGCATATTGCATACTTAACTTGAGGCCAGGATTTAGTACGATGGGTCTTCAATCCGCCACTTGTCCAGATTTTTTTCCCTGCAATTACCTGACTTCCTGGAGCAAATTCCGAAATTGCCATTCGTAAATCTCGAGAGAGGTCAACATCATTAGCCCCCGAAGTGGGGTCCAGGTGGTTGGTTTGCAGCTCAACAACATCGACAGGAAATCCATACTTTGGCAATACATTTCGAGATCCTAGAAAACCCAACAATTCACCTGATTTGATTTGGTTGATAATTTTTTCTTTACCATCAGCGACATGAGTCAATTTGCTATTGTGAGTTACTGCTGCCTCCGCCCATAGCCTTGAGATTTCTTCTTTCAGATAATTAACGTCATCGTTAATATCTTCATTAGCTAGATCTAGGACTCCTTCATTTTCTTCATTAGTTAGTTCATGGATCCAAGACCAATCTTCTACGCCTAGGATTTCTTGCATACCAGGTGGAATCACGTCCATTATTTCTACTTTCAAGCTTTCAGACTTTTCGGCAAGAAATTGTCTCAGGTAATCGCGCCCATTGAGGCCCGTTTCAGGGCAGAAAAAATCACCCACATTCCTGTATTCAACGCCGTATTCAGCTTTTACCCACTTGAAAAAATAGGCAAACACAACTGAGTGAAGGTGACGGCGTAAGATCTTTTCGTTTGTAAGCGGCGTGCGAGGTGGTTTCAGTTTACCAGATACCATACCTACCGGATCACTGTAATTGCTTAAATCATGTGACCTTCTTTGGGCAAAAGTCATTATATAAGCAGCACTATCTATGCGTCTGCCGGCCCGACCTGCACGCTGGATATAATTTGCGGCAGTGGGAGGCACATTTCGCATCATTACAGCCTGCAGATCACCAACATCGACGCCCAGTTCAAATGTGGTTGAACAACTTAAGAGATTGACTTCTCCATTTATGAATTGGGATTGGACTTCCGCGGCTTTCTTGGCAGTCCATTGGGCAGTGTGCTCTTCCGCATCAAGAGGGATTAATTTATTCATCCGATAATTGTTTCTAAACAAATTTGATTCTAATTCTTCCTTAAATTTGGAAAGCGGCTCCAGTTTTCCTGGACAGAAATAGGTCATACAAACATTGCCAACACCTTCTGGATAAATGCTTTTACAGTGATCGCAAATCACCCAACCATCTAGTTGTTCTGAGGGCAATTTAACGCTCCACATTTCGTGATTCAAGGTTTTCACAATGCCAATCTTAGTGTTGGGATGATCAGTCTGAAGCATTTGGGACCATGGAGAGGCATTGATAAACTGCCAAATCTTCTCTAGCAATTCCTGGGTTAGTTGACCTGCCTCACTCTCATCTACGCCTTTTTGTCTAAGTAAACGTTTTAAGTAATCTGACCTGGAATTCTCATACCCTTCTGATGGCATCCAAGAAAACACTCCCGCTTTTGGATTAGCTTCTTGATAACGAAAATATAGCCTCCGGTTCCGAGGAGAAAAATCGCTTTCCATATAGATGTTTTGATCTGGCAGCAAGTAAGTGACCACGCCTTTATATCTAAGAGTATTAAGCATGAATTTCAACAAGTTAAACATCTCTTGACGAGTTAAACTCAAGGGCGCTTCGCTCAGAAGGTTTTGCCAAGAGTCTTGAATTGCTGGTTCAAAAGATATTAAACCTAAACCCTCAAGGCTGATGCGACGGTCAATCGGGCTAAATTCCTGCATCAGCCATATCGCCATCTTTTTCTGTTTTTCCGTCTGGGATTCTGTAGGTTTAAAAAGACCGATTGTTTCTGCTTGATTCATTAATGGGGCAAGTAAATCTTGCAGGCGAATATCTTGGATGGGGCCCTTCAATTGTTCTTTGACTGTTTTTAAGATTAAACCTCGGCGGAGATTACGCATATGTGTGCGTTCGATATAGGGTGCAAAAAAGGCTGCGTTCTGCCGACTGTCAGTGAAATTCAACATCTTGCGGCCCTGCCCAGGTAGGCTGAGTTCCTTTTGATTCTTAGAAGGAGGTAGCTGTTCATATAAACTGCTCGCGATAACGCTGACTGGGGCATCCTGTCCTGTGAGGAAACGATAAACTGCCCCTGAGCTATTCCTTGTTGAGCAACTCACGCATCGTTTAAGAGTTTTCTTCGCTTTTAAGTCGATCTTGTACATTTTCTTTAGGTATTCTTTACCGCAGTTACATTGTGGTGTTGCCTGAGGCGACTGCACTTGTCCGCATTTAGTACACAGTTGAACTTCTTGAAGGCTTTCATATGCTCCGAATTCATCGATATCCACTTCAGATGCAACATTCTCGTCCTCATTATCGGCGGATTTCTGATTCGCAAAAATAAAATAATTGGTATCTCTCGCATTTTCGGTGATGCTTATTTGGCTATCTTGCAACAGATATTTGTTATTTTGATTGATCGTAAACTTTTTGGGTGCCTCATCTAAACTTACGCCTGGCGTTTCCTTTCCGACGATATATGCAGTCCCGCAACGAGTGCAATTTGCTAATTCAAAGACCCTACTGCCACAATATTCGCAGAATTTTTGCCTCTGCAGGAACAGACGCGGCTTGTCTTTAGGATGATCGGTCTCATTCAAGCAGATAAAAGCACCTTCCAACGCGCGCGCAAAAGTATGGTATCGCGCTGGAAGGAGGGGCATATTCTCCTCACCCGTTTTCGCCATCACAGCCAGCGCTACCAGGTCAATCAGTCCTCGTTCAGCCTCGGGATCATCAGGAAAAACATGTTTCGCCACCTCATGCAATAACGAAGGCTGTTCTTTTAGATATTCGATCAGTTTTCTGATGTTCTGATCGCCTTTCAGCACTTCGTAAAGGAAAATTTGTACACCGAGATCGGTATCTTTCCGGCTTTTTTCTTCTGCACTAGCAAGTACATATGTTGGTACTGATGAATTAGCCAAAACCCTTTTCAGCTCTCCTACCTTACTAACGGAGTCACGATCAGAAATCATTATTTCATTCAACAATTGGTAAATTTTAGGATTGAGCTTTCCCCACATATCTCCGAGAGCGTCCAACGGTAGAAAATCTGCTCCGACTACGTCCTGTTCGTCGGGGTTGGAATCATCCCAGATGAAACTTTTATTGAATAATTTAGAGGCAAAATCCGCAACCTGAACATAATCTTTCTCACCAGCACCTAAAGTAGCCGATGTAGCTATGCCTTTAATCTTGCCATGCTTATCGCCTGCCACCCGATCCTGCAAACGCCGAAGAAGCATGGCGATTTCGGTTGCATTTGCTCCATCATAGACGTGTGCCTCATCAAGAACGATGAAATGCCAATGTTTGCCGGTTTCTCCATCAAACAAATTAGTAGCTTGAGGTCGGAGGAGTAAGTATTCCAACATCGCATAGTTGGTTATAAGCAAATGAGGCGGTGTGGCATGCATCTCTTCGCGAGACTTCAACTCGTTATCGATATCTGGTTCTGATTCGCCATACGTTTTCCTAAAATACTCTTTTGCCTGTGCCGCTGTCTCTGGGGTTTCTTCAATATTAATATAACGTCCAAAGGTGATAACCTGGTAGTTTTTTAGGATTCGGCGTAAGCGTTTCATTTGGTCATTCGCCAGAGCATTCATCGGGTAAAGAAGCAATGCCCTAACACCTGGCTGGCTCAAAGTACCAGCATCTTGCTCCCGCAAAAGGTAATCCAAAATTGGAATCAAAAAGGCTTCGGTCTTCCCCGAACCTGTACCTGTACTTACAACGAGGTTACGCCCTTTTACCGCTTTGCAGATGGCTTTAACCTGGTGAGCATACAGCGGTCGGTCGTACTGCAATGTGTCTGAGCAAAGTAGTTTAAAGCGAGGAGATAGCACTCCTTCATCAACCAATCCGTGAATCGACTTATCCGTCTTATACGGTAGCGCGATCTGGAGAAGAGGTCCTTTTACGAGCATATCCTGAGTTTCGATTGCCTGGGCAAATTCCTTGCGCAATTCTTCATCTTGGAATGGCTTGATCGTCTTAAGATAATTGATGTATGTTGTGCGGATCTTTTCGGTTGTTTCGAGTGGATGTATTGCCATGTTAAATACCTCGCTTTAATCTGGTTGGTTTAAATAACTGATCTCATTCAATGTAAATGGGATAGGACCACTTATTATCTGAAATGCCTTAGAAGCATATGGATGTGACTGCCGAAAATGGTCATCTATCTTTGGGCGCCGAGGATGGCAAAAAGCTTTACATGTGCTACAGCGATAGATGATAGATTCATTTCTGAAGAGGAGCGTCATATTCATAAAGTCCAGGTCTACTTCTACCTTATCCAGGCCTGTTCCGCCTTGCATAAAAAGCATGAAGTTCCCATCTGATAAGTGTACATTCTGTGCTTCAGTGCCATCTGATAGCTGTATGCTGATTATCTGAGCTTGTCCAAAAGGTGTCGATAAAAACATCCCAGGTTTAAGTAAACCTGCTGCTTGAGGGAATTCTATTTCAATTCTCTGGATTACGTCAGAATAACGATTTGACTCGCTTTCTTGCTTCAAGGCCAGCAATGCCTTTCCTGGATTGACTTTTAGTAATTCGTAAAACTCCTGGGGAATAATCCGATCAAGTTTTTCCAGCCTCAGCAGTTCTTGCCAGGCATCGGCGCGATCGGCATTGATCAGGATCTCAAGATAACGATAGATTAGCTTTGGTGATTTTTCAAACCGGACAACCCTTAGCAAGGCACTGTATAGCCATTCTTCATAAGGCTCATTTTTCTCTTTCAAATAAATAGGAAGCGCAGCTGCAAGCAAACTGTCTGAATCACTTGATTGCGGTAAAAGACAGATTTTTTCCATTGCCCAAGTTCTATGGTCAGGATCTTTGATCAGCAAATCAGCAACATCATCTGCTGAGAGCCGACCCTGGTTCAACATAGAAAGAACCATACTGACCAAATCCTCATCTTCGCGCTTGATCAAATTCTTGATGCAAATGGAAATAACATAGGGATCATCGACTTCCTTCAACAAGAGGCGGGCAGAGTCTGCATAAATGGTTTCGTCCATCATATGCAGATAAGTCGCCAATTGTTCGTCGCCTCTTGCATACCTCCCCAGAATTGCAGTGATCAAGGTTGGGTGGAACATATTCTTACGAAAGAAACCCATATAGGGAGGAGCGATATCCACGGATTGCATCCATTTGACTGATTCGACTGAAATCCTGACATTCTGCAAATGGATGAGATGTGTAGCAGCGCTTGAAACAGATTCATCCCGCTCCTCAATTTTTCCTAAGGAATCCAAGATAATGGCTCTCTCGATACAAGTCTGAAACGCAGCATCATGTTCTTCTTGGGTAATATCGAGGGCGGTTAATCTTTCCTCTGGTGTGCAAAGATCAATTTGATGGCACGTTCCATCTTCTGGACGGGTTGTCAGGGAAGTCTCCCACGCCCGGCGAATGTAGAAATAAACCTCATATCGCGAAGGTGGCAACGAAAGGCCATAAAAAGTGAACTCTCCACGATTCTCATCAGGGATTTTCTCTTCAATAACAGGCTGCCAGGGCTGCCAGGCAGATTTAAGCATCACCCTCCGGTGCTTAAGTGGGAAGTCTTCATGCCAGGTCAGTTTCCAATCGCACTCACCAATTTGCTGTAGTTTTACATCCTCAACTTCTATCAAAGGACTTACTTCCAGGAGAGCATATCGGATTTGTGGGCTTTGCAAATCTTTTTGATAAACCAACTGAAATTGGGCAGGGGTATTAAGATCCTGGATAGTGCCAGAAAACTGAAGTAGCGATGCTCTCAACCAATCGGGACTAAAACCAGTTCGGTTAAACTTCGCTTCTTGAAGGATATTTTCTTCATTGTCAACTCCCACCAATTGGCAGCTTAATTTGCTTATTATCTCGGAAAGTCCACGCATCTCTACATGAATCGCACTGCTGGAATATTGCGCGAATCTTTCTTTAGAGATATGCACGACGTTTTGTGAGAACTTTACCGAAGAATTTTCTTCCGCAATACCCCACCTAAGACGCATCACCGGTATGCTAACCGGAACGCGAATTTGGGTCTTCGTCTCTGAGAGAGTGATCAGATCGAGTTGGGCGCGGCGCACCTCTGGTTTTGCGATGATTGTGATGCCATAATCTTCTCTCCTTATTTCAACTGGATCAGCACCAGGCTGGTTTTCCACCCAGGCATTCTCCTGGAGATGGAGGTTGAACCTGACTGGCTCCCTGGACTCTATGGGTGAGGGAAACTCCTTAGAGTAGTTCTGTACCAATAGTTTTGGCCATAAGCGCAGACGGAACTCGGCCTTCACCTTTTTCGGTCCCTTTAGCGTTAGGTCAAAGATCCCAGCTGGCTTCTCGCCTAACAGCTCTTTTAATGGGAATAAGATACGATCTGCCTCGGAACTGCATCGGGTTTGGTAATCCTGCAAGCTCACATTTGCGTCAATGTTAGGAAAAGCTTCCCCAATCGAAGTCACACTCAACGTCCAACCAGCCAGAGCTTGGTGCTTACTGAGGTTTTGTGCAACGGGTATGCTAATAGAAGGGCTTTCGGATGTGTATAAAAGCTGTTCAGGATATTCCTGATAATCAAATAGATGCCCGCCCGTCAATTCGGGCTGTGCGATCTCACTTGCCACTGGGATAATATTGCCCAATACCATTCCATCCTGGTACATCAACAAGGATATCGCGGAGCTCAGATCCCATTGTTCAAGCTTCCAGCTCCTCCAGTCACCTGTAAAAGTCCCAAAGCTATCTATTTTTTCGGGATGTCCATCCACTTCTAATGCGGACGAAGCGGGAATGAGCAAGTATAGAATCTGGGCTGGTAAGGTTTGAGCATTGGGGATGTGTCTACAGTTCTCACGAAAAGCAATCAAGGGAGCCTGGTCTGCAGAGGGCAGCAGCGGGATCGTCCAGCGCCTTAACTCGGTGTCTTCGGAGGCGTTCGGGAAACCGGAAAAGATCGAGACAGTGATTTGGTTTGTTGGGCATGAAATAGAAAATGGTTCCTCCTTAATGGATTCACCTGTTCGGCGGTGAACCATTTGGCATGGGATGAAGATTGGTGTCTCACACTCCGGCCAGGTTATGCTCCAGTGTAAATACTGTTTCGCAACTTCTATTGGCACGGTCTGTTCAGGGATATGCAATACAATCGGTGAATCTTCTGAGAAAGGGGAAACCTCGAGGTAAGGGCGGCTCCAATGAAAACGACGGTCTTGCAATCCTTCGTTGTATTGTTCAAAGAAGGAATAAATATAATAAGGTAGTTCTGGGACTTGAGCGCGGGCGAGCACTTCACCATGATTCTTGCGGGCATGCCTGACTAATTTGCAGCAGGAATCAAACCACTTCAGGCCCATTTCTCCGCTGTTCTCTAAGAAATCGAGAACTGGCCTGTCTACAAATTGAACATGCTCTAGCAAATATGCTAATGCATCCTTAGAGTCGATTTCCCTTAATTTTTTATCTTCAACTGCGGGAATAACCATGCGGTCAAAGAAATCCGGTAGTGAATAAGTCGGAATTCCACCGTGAAAGCGGATGGTGGCAACATAAAATTTTAGAGTATCAGCTTTACTAAACGTTCGCAATCCATACTTTTCTGCGAGGATGACAAAATGCTGATGCCAGCGTGAACTTTGGAGATCTTGGTCTGCACCTACCCTTTCTTGTAAGGCTTGCCAATAGCCTGCCTGGTCATTGTGGGCAGAAAAATGTGCTAACAGAGTTAAGAAGACAAAGGGATAATGCTCAATGAGCTTTTGTGTGCCCCTTGCGAAGTTTCGATATACGTCCAGGAATTCCCTCACCGCTTCTGCCAGCTCATCCAGATCTGTTTCCGAAATCGGGATCTCACCGATGATACGTAAATGGCTTTCAAAAAAGGGCTTGAGCCGACTTTCCCATTTATCCAGTTCTGCCATGCTAACTTTTCTCCTTTACAACCTAGCTCACAGTAACCGCATTTGCTCAGGTCGATTTCCGGCGCGGTTTAAGGCGTTGTCGTAATACAGCTTAAGCTGCGGGTCTTCCTGAAGGGCTTGCTCGGGCAGGCGTTCCGCCACCTGCACAATCAGGCCGTAATTATGTTCCTTCCATGCCTTGCTGAAGCCGGCTTTGATGGCTTCGCTCCGGAATACCTTTACCTTGCCGCTGCCTCTGGAGTAATCCTCAAAGTCTCGCAACAGGTCCCTCTCACGCAGCGCTTGTAGGTCGGCTTCCTGGTTCAGCGCCGGCGTATACCAGCGGTCGTCATCACCCTTGAGGAAGTTCTGTTCCAGCAAGGTCTTCAGCTCAGGCAGGGCTTCGTACCTTTCCTGATGCAGCTTCCGTAGGAAAGCAGGCTGCAGCTCAGCGTAGGTTTGCGGACCGTGGCCAGATTCCGGCGAGAGCTCGCTTTTCAGCCACTGTACCGCACTGGTTTCATCCGTCACGAACAGGGATAACTGTTCCACTTTGTCAGCCTGCAGGCGCATCTGGTCAAATTGTTGCGCTTGCGCGGAAGTAAAAACCATCCCGTTACGATAAAGCCAGCGGTCAGTCAGGCCAGCATAGAATTCGCTAGCCGAGAGGGGAATGCTCAGGCCGCGCACCAGGTGAAAAGCTAACATGCGGTCGTAGAGCACATAGGGTGTGCGCTCTCCTTGCATGCTCATCTTGCCGTCCGTCACCACAGGCATGGGCAGCTGTTCCAGGTGCTGGCGCACGAACTCCCAGGCTCCTTGAGCGGTGCCGCCCTCGATAGAAAATCGTTGCTCAAATTCGGCCGTCGGTTTGTAAGCGGAAATAACAAGATCTTGTTTTACTGCTGCAGAAGTAGTAACTTGATGATAAGTAGCCTGTTGCTTATCCAATGTGCGCACATCAGCTATTATGAAACCTGCGTGCAAGATAGCTTCGTGGATGGCATTCCATATTGAATTCTGAGAGTTATGAAATTCAATTGTAATCCAATGGCCAGGTTTTAAGTATTGTTGAAACTTCTCTAAACAACCTTTCATTAATTCCTGATATTCAGCCAGACCTTTTTTTTGTTCCTTATTAATAATTGCCTCCTGTCCATTATTTGTAATAACTCCTAACCAAGCCTCCCAAATAAAATTTAACTCCGAATACATGATATTATTCCCAAATGGCGGATCAACGAAAAAATAATCAATAGTATTTGGAGAATTCGGTGAATTCGAGGAGGAAGTCGATTGAATAACGCAGTTATTATTTGACATTGATTTTTGATTAATCAAAAAATCAGACTGTTTTCTAGAAAACACGTGTAATGAATTCGCCTCTGAGATTAATGACGCTACATATAATGTACCTGGAACTGGCCCATTCCCTCTTTTCCCTAAGTTATAATGTGCTAATTTTGAAACCAAAGAAGAAGAGATAGATTGAATGATAATCATCATTCGTAACCGAATCTGCAAATCTCGTATAGATTCGCTCTTAGTAAAGATTGTAGCTAAAAAACGTAAATTACGTTTTGTGTAAAAATGATGCACATGAGTCAAACCATGGCTAACTTTTGGTTGCAATGTGTTAAATCCCTTTGGTAATTCATTGGTAGGAAACGGATAGGGTATGGTGGTCTCTTCAATTTTACGAAGCAATTCAAAGTCATCCTTGTCAGGTCCTTTTTCATACCTCTTTTTACCCACCGAATAATTAATCATCACCGGCACCTGGCGGGCCTGCCTGATGGTTTCGCCAAGGGCACGGTCATATACGGTAT
>ENA-UOWE01002699-UOWE01002699.1-activated-sludge-metagenome-genome-assembly--contig:-NODE-2699-length-19223-cov-4.854132_pt1 | contig 19223 bp, 14 predicted proteins | sample MGYA00249841_ERZ761562 | MGnify/ENA primary metagenome ERZ761562 (study PRJEB28883, sample SAMN05720200) | activated sludge metagenome | isolation source: Anaerobic digester | place: Japan... | reverse complement strand
TTTGAAAATGGTAACGTAAAAGTTACAAATGCACGTTTCTTAACATTTGGGAAAATGCATTCTATGTCTGGTGTTACTTCGGTAGCAAAATATGTAATTTCTCCTAGTTATAAATATCCAATAATTGCTTTGGTTATAGGATTAATTTTATTTGCTGTAAGTTGGATATTTGCATTAATTGTAACCGGTGGAGCTATTGCATGGATTGTAAGCCTAAAAAAAGAATATCAAATTACTTTAAGTTCAGCTTCAGGTAGCGAAGAGGCTCTTCGTAGTAAAGACGAAGCATTTATTGATGAAATTATAAATGCTTTGAATCAATCAATTATCGATAGAGGATAATTCAAGTAAGGCTGTGTGTAACAGCCTTTTTTTTGAATAATCGTAAAGTCAATTACGATTGAAAATGTATTAATGTATATTATGTCATAATATATGTTGGTATAATCGTACAATTATACAGCTCAAATGTACGTAAAAATTATACAGCTCAAATGCACGTAAAAATTATATATTACATGTTAATTAATTTTCATATAGTTTTTAATATTAATAAAAATGAAAAAAATATATTCTGTACTCTATAGTAGTATTGTTTTATTTTTATTTTCCTCAAATATTTATGCTCAACAGTTTACTACTTTAGCCGATAGTTTATTGTTTTATTATAATATGGAAGGTAAAATAATAAATCAAGGTTCAAAAAAAGTAAAATCTGAGGTTCATTCAGCAAAGAAAACATATGATAAATTTGGAAAGTCTAAATCTGCTTTAGAGTTTTATTCGCAAAGCGGAATATATAATAGAGGACTCTGGATTTATGAAGATATAAACCCTTCTAAGTATCCTATGATAACTATAACCGCATGGGTGCAGCTTGCTAATACCAGTGGTTCTCAAAAAATTATGAGTTCAGGCAATTCTGCACAAACTCGTGGTTTTGGAACTACATATGAAGATGGTTATACGCATTGGTCTGCTAATATTGGCGATAGCGATCCGTTACTGGGTAGTAAGGTTACCGGAGAATGGACGTTTATAGCGGTTTTATATAATCAACTTGCCGAAGAAATTAGATTTGTTGTAAACAATACATTATATTCTAGTAAGGGAAAACTTAAAAATGGTATAGATGTTATAACAATAGGAAATTTTGAAGGTAAGGTAGATGAATTTCGTATGTATTCAAGATTTTTAACACCTGTTGAGTTAGAGCAATTATATGGATCTCCAATGCTTTTTAGAGATGCTGATCTTGCTGTTAAAGAACGAATTAATTATAGAGTAAAACATAAGCAAGATGATATTGCTCAATTAGATAGTATGCCCGTTAGGATAGTATATACTAAAGAACTTGAAGTATACGATACCCTTGAAGCTAAAAACATACTATTTTATGTAAAAACTAACGATACTATAACAATTCTTTCGCATGATACTAAACGTGCTGTAATTATGTATGGTAACAAAAAAGGCACATTGAACTGCACGTCTATTATAAGTAATACTTATGGCGTAGACGAGTCTGGTATTATTGTTTTTGCAAAAAAATATTTATCAAATCTTTTTGTTTATACCGAATGGGCTTCGTGGGTAAGGTTTTTAATATTTGCTATTTGTATGTTTTTGATATTCAAATATTTTTACAGAATCGATGCATTGTTTGCACGCTTCAATCCATATGATGAACATGCGGCAGGAGCAAGTAAAGATGGAGGGTATGCTTCTGTTCCTAAAATTCCATTTCTACGAAGATTATTCCCTATACGTTTTTATCCTAAATGGCCATTATTATTAGGTATTGTTTTAGGTATTTCTGTTGTTGTATTTGCTGTAATTGATGATTCCGAGCTTGAATGGTTTTTAAATGGAGGTTTTAGTTTTATTCCAAGCCAAGATTATTATCCTATTGATTGGGTGCTTTACGGGTTTTCTTTGTTTTTTGTACTTGCGTATGTTATGCTCATTATTGAAAGTATAGTTATTGGTGGTATGTGGGGTGGGCTATTACGAATAGTTTTTTTAACACTTTTTAATTGTATAGCGTTTATTGTTACATTATATCTTATAATTTTGATTATAGTATTAGTTGTTGCAATTATAGCATTGTCAATTTTTTCATCATCGGCAGGGGGACGATATCGTTGTACTCGTTGTGGAACTATATTTTATGGCAATAGATGTCCCTATTGTGGTTAATTTTTACGATGTATGAAAAAAAATATAGAATTTTTTGAAGATTTTCCTGAAAATGCTATTCAAAAGGCATGGGATTCTAATGATTTGATCGAAAAAATTTTTTACGCTGGAGGATATTGGGGAATTATAAGTCATGCACAATTGCAATATGATGGTCAACAATGGTTTACAAATTCTCAATTTCCTATTGAATCCATATCCGAAGCTTGGAAAGATGGTTTAGATATTACCAGTATATGTTTTGGTAATAATATGTGGTGTTTGTGTATGTCGGGTAATTCGGGTATACAATCGCAAATATGGAAAACTTCGGGAAAATTTCCTGCGAGTGAAATAAAATCAGCGATTAAACAAGGTCTACATGTTACTCATTTAGCATATGGTGATAATAAATGGGCGGTTGTATTTGGTAAAACCCAACATATTCGCGAACAGTTTTATGATAACTTTTCTTCATTTCCCGAAAAAACAATAAAAAAATATTGGGAAAAAGGATTCTATATTTCTAATATTGTTTATGGAAATTCATCATGGGGATTAATAATGACTTTAGGGTTAGATTTCGACGATCAATATTTTTTTAATTCTACCGATTATCCACAACAAGAAATTGAAGACAAAATTGAAGAAGGATATCATATTTCGCATGTAGAATATGTTCAATCTAAATGGCTTATTATAATGGATAAACCGAAAATGCAAAATGATGAAATTCAATCGGTCCCACAATCAATCAATAAATCTACTATAAATTCGCAAATAAAACTTATTCCACAATCTGCACAAATTTTTTATGATAAAGGCATGGAGTATTTTAATGCGAAAAATTATGATACTGCTATCAATTATTTTGAAGATGCGATAAAAGAATACCCTTCATATTCAAATGCCTTAAATGCATTGGGTGCTGCTTGGTCGTGGAAACGAGATTTTGTAAAAGCTATTTCTTATTATAGGCAGGCATTTACTTTGGATTTGAGTAATCCTGTTGTGGTTACTAATTATATATATGCATTATATAGTGAATCGTTACATGATGAAATATCTGAGGTAATTCTTGCATGTCCAGAACAAATTTTTAAGCAAATACAAAAGCTTGATGTGTTTGAATATTCTATTCGAGCACTTATGCTTACCGAGCATTATACGAAAGCCTTAGAATATGCAAATTTTGCATTAGAGATACATCCTAATGCCCCAGTAATTGAGTCGCTTGTGCAAGAGATTAATTCTTTACATAATTTAAATAAACCAAAAATTTCAAAACAACCCGAAGCAAGTCTTGAAGAGGTTCTTAAAGATGTTGAAAACTTGGTGGGATTAGAACAAGTAAAAGCTGATATAGAGAATTTAATGAAATACATACGTGTTGAAAAAATACGTAAAGAACGAGGTGTAGAAATTAAACCTATTGCCTTACACTCCGTGTTTCAGGGAGCTCCCGGTACAGGGAAAACTACGGTAGCCCGATTGCTTGGGGCTATATATAAGCAGTTGGGGCTTTTACAAAAAGGGCATGTTGTTGAAACCGATCGTTCAGGATTGGTTGCCGAATATGTAGGTCAAACAGCTATTAAAACTAATGCTATTATTGATAGTGCTTTAGATGGTATTTTATTTATTGATGAAGCCTATAGTTTGAATTCTGGTGGTTCGGGAGATTTTGGTAAAGAAGCTATAGATACCTTGCTTAAACGTATGGAGGATAATAGAGATCGATTAGTGGTTATAGTTGCTGGTTATCCTCATGAAATGAATATGTTAATACAATCAAATCCTGGATTGCAATCGCGTTTTAGTAGATACTTTACATTTGAAGATTATTCGCCAAATCAATTACTCGAAATATGCAACAGAACAGTACAGTCTTCATCAATGATTTTATTGCCCGACGCTTCGCGAAAATTGCTGAAGTATTTTGAATACGTATATGCGTCTAAAACAAAATCGTTTGGAAATGCTCGTATTGTTCGAAATATATTTGAGGAGATTATACAACTTCAGTCGGCTCGATTAGCAGATATGAAACATATAAGCAATACTGATTTGAAAACTATTACAAAATCTGATGTTGATGCTGCTATTGGTGATGAATTTAAAGAAGAAATAATTGAAACAGTTGATTCTATTTTGCAGGAAATGAATAATTTGGTAGGGATGAATATCGTAAAACAAGATATTCAAAAACTATTGAATTTTGTGAAAGTTGAAGCTATAAAAAAGGAAAAAGGATTGCAAACACAATCTATTGTATTGCATACTGTATTTTCTGGTCCTCCAGGTACCGGAAAAACTACAATAGCTCGTTTGTTGGGGCGTATGTATAAATCTATTGGGATTTTACCAAAAGGTCATGTAGTTGAGGTTAGTCGTGCCGATTTAGTTGGCGAATATGTAGGTCAAACAGCTCCCAAGACCAATAAAGTAATTGATTCAGCTCTGCATGGTGTGTTATTTATCGATGAAGCTTATTCGCTTTTTTCAAAAAATTCATCGGGAAGCGATTTTGGGGCAGAAGCTATAGAAACTTTACTTAAACGGATGGAGGATGATAGAGGATTGTTTGTAGTTATTCTTGCTGGATACCCCGATGAAATGAAAATGCTTATAGATTCAAATCCAGGCTTGCAATCACGATTTAATAGGTATATAACATTTGCCGATTATTCAGCAATTGAATTATTGCAAATTTTTGATATGTTTTGTTCGAAATATGGTATGACTACCATAAAAGATGCTCATAATCATATTGCTGACTTTTTTGCTTTAACATGGCAGTCTAAAAATAAAAATTTTGGTAATGGGCGTTTTGTTCGTAATTTCTACGAATCGTTATTGCAAATTCAAAGCAATAGAGTAGTAACATTGTTAGATATTTGTGAAGATGATTTATTAACCTTTACTTTAGAAGATGTTTTGCAAACAATTGAATTATTCCCAATTTTAAAACCTCCAACATCAAAATCTGTGGGATTTCGCTAGTTTTTGAAATTTCATTAATGGGAAAATTAATGGATAAAGAATAGCGATATAGTCTTATTGAGGCTTTTTAAAAAAAAATTAAGCATGAAATTAATAAAAAAATAAATAGTAATGTAAACAAATACAAAAATGTGTCGTAAGAGATACTGAAGCAAAAATTTAATTTCTATGAACGATACGATTTTTACTGAAGTACAGGAACTTTGTAATACAATTATTTCTTCACCCTTTGTAAGTTGTAAAGATATTGAAAATATAAACGGGGTGTATATATTCTACGAAGACAACAAGCCTATGTATGTGGGGCGAACAAATAGAAAACGCATGAAATTACGAATACAAGAGCATTATAGACCTAGTGCCAATAAACATTCCGCAACATTTGCCTTAAAACTTGCCCAGAAAGAAAAGCGAGAACCAATTTCGCATACCTATGATGAATATTTTGTTGCTGCAAAAGAACGTGTAGGTGAAATGCAAATAAAAAAATTAGAAGAAGATAGAAATTTTCATCAACTTCTGCTCGAAGCATATATAGCATATAAGTATCAGATTCCTTATTTTGAGTCGGATACTCATTAAATTTTTAAAAAATAAATTATGTCTTCTAATACATCATTATAAAAAACAATTGTAATGTATGTGTATTTATTCCAATATGTTTATATATTTGCTCTTACATAAGTGAATTCCCCACTTACCGCAAACAATAAATGCATAATAATTCTTATGGTGGGAGTACGTAAGATATAAAAATTTAATGATATGAAAAAAATAACAACAACTATTATTGCTCTTTGTGCTTTAGTAAGCATAAGTAATGCACAATTATTTGTAGGTGGAAGTGTAAATTTTGCTACTACCGGTGGAAAAACTAAAACTGAACCGACAACAGGTTCTACTGTTACGGTAGATAATAACAAAACGTACAATACTACATTTGCTCCTAAAATTGGAATTTTATTATCGGATAAATTAGCTGTAGGAACAAATGTAATAGTAGGAAATGCTACTAATAAAAATCCTAATACTAACATATCAACATATACCGGAACTCTTGGTATTGCACCATTTGCACGATATTATGCGGTTAAAGGTGAAAAATTCAAAATATTTGCCGAAGCTGAACTTGGAATTACACGTTCTGCCGATAGAGTTTCAAATAATGGAACAAGTACCAAAGGTGATGTTCGTATAGCACGAGGATTAAATGTAAGCCCAAATTTTGCTTATGCAGTAACACCGAAATTAGATCTTGAAGCACGAGTTAATTTCTTGAATTTTAATATATCTTCAGATGTTACCAAAAAAGAATTTCCTAATGGCGATTTGCAAAAAACTACATCAAATAGTGCAAATTTCACTGTTGATGCTAATAATATTCTAACTACAGGTTTTATTACTATTGGCGCTACCTATAAATTGTGGGCAAAATAATAATGTAACTAATAACCGACATGTCACGTTCTTTAATGTTTCGTATAGTTTTATTTGTAAGTCTAAGTGCTTTGGTATGTAGCTGTACAAAATATGATGAAGGTGGTATGTCGTTTTCTGCAAAAAAACGATTATTGCAGCAGACGTGGGTACTCGATACTATTATTGATAAAAGTACAACACCTCTTACCGAGGAAACTTCGGGGCCAATGCCCGATATTCGTTTTGATTTTAAAAAAGATGGAAGTTTTTCTCAGAATACAACAACCATCGATACAAGTTTTTCATTACAAGGAACGTGGGATTTTACCGAAAAAAGAGAATCTTTGCAGTTAGAGTACAACGAATCTGATTTTTTATTAAGTTTATTGGGGTCGCAAGAGGAACTATTAAAAAGATATAGTGGTGCCGAACAATTAAAACAATTTCCGGCAATTGATTTATCTAATATATCTATTCCGAATACATTTACAATACTGCGACTTAAAAAAGATGAGTGTTGGCTTGAGTATGCTATAACTATCCCATTGTATATCACTTCAATATCTATCAGGTACGAAATTCGACTAAAAGCAGAATAAAACTATATACATGCAAATATTCGATATTGTAATAATTGGTGCCGGACCTGCCGGTTGTTCTGCAGCTCTTAGTTTACAACATTCCGGTTTACGTGTTGGTTTATTCGAAAAAGACCAATTTCCACGTTCTAAAATTTGTGGCGATGGGGTATGCGATAGAAGTATAAATACTTTGCGAACAATTAATCCATCGTATGTCGATGAATTTTTGAAAATGGTTCCTAGTCAATGTATTTCAAAAACAGCTTTAGTTTATAAATCACATATGTATACCTTAGAATTTTCGAGTTTTGGGTATACGTGTAAACGATATGAATTTGATAATTTTTTATTTTCACTGGTACAACGTGATTGTAAAAATGTTGAGGTGTTTCAACAAAATCCTATTACTCGTATAGAATCTTCGGGAAATGGATATTTACTTGCAAACCAATCGGGTGATGTGTATTCAGCATCTCTTATTCTTATTGCGAATGGAGCAAAATCTACTATTGCACAATTTGTTACAGGCAATGTTTTTTCTAAAGCTAATTATGGTGTAGCAATTCGTGCATACTATTCGGGTGTTAGAGGCATGCATGCCGATACCATAGAATTGCACTATAAAAAAGAATATTTCCCAGGATATTTATGGGTTTTTCCGCTTGCCGATGGTACCGCAAATGTTGGTTTTGGCTATCATATGCAAGATGCTCAAAAATTTTCGGGTACGATTCAAGAATTAATGCAACAGTGGATTCTAACCGATGTACATTTGCGAGAGCGGTTTGCACATGCACAGATGGTTTCGCCTATGCAAGGCGGATTGATACCCTACAATACAAATACATTTAATTGTAGTGGCAATAATTATATGATATGCGGTGATGCTGCATCACTTATTGACCCTATTTCTGGAGGAGGAATAGGAAGTGCTATGTTGAGTGGTCATTTGGCTGCGACCTACGCCATAGAATGTTGTGCTAAGCATGATTTTTCGGCAGAAGCAACTAAAAAGTATGAAGACCATCTTAAAAAGCGTATTCAAAAAGAAATAAAAACTCGCTATTATATTCAACAAAAAATATCAAAACACCCTAATGTGTTAGATATATTGTCAATAATTGGAAAAAATACAAAATTGTTGAATCGAATTAAGCGATGGTATGTGAAATGATGTTTATTTCTGTAAACTTCGTTTTATTTCTTCGATTTTTTTGGGATCTAAACAAAAAGGCATGTTGTTTTTGTCAATTTTTTGCTGAAAATGTACCATAGTATGAGTAAGAATAGCATCTTCTTTTTCGAACCAACGGCAATATTTACATTTAATCATATGCATGCGTAGTCGCCAAGCTTCACGAAATGTTAGCTTTTCAAATTCTTTTTTAGTTAGCAAAAAACTAGCTTGTTCACAGGGAACTATGAAACATTTAATAAATCTGATATACAATTTTTGAAAAGCGTTCATATTATTTATACATTTTTTCGTCGGGTAAAAACCATTTTCTCTCAATACATTTTCTAAGTTTTAGCTTAGCTCTATGAATCATAACCCAAAGATTTGACGGGGTAATGTCGAGCTCCTTACATATTTCGTCGGTCGAAAAATCGTCAATTTCTTTCATTGTAAACGAAGCAGCCATTTTGTCGGGCAAATTAGCTAAACATGATTGTAATACTTTATAAAATTCTGAATTTTCTTCGAGCGAAACATCTGCAGTCCAATCGTTCGGTAAATGTTCGTCTTCCCAATGTCCTTTTAAAATACCTTCGGTTTGGAAAAATGTATCGTTATCTAATATAGCATCTTCTTTGCTTCGAGAATTTTTGCGGTAATGGTCAATAATTTTTCGTTTAAGTATAGAGGTTAACCATGTTTTAATGGTACTTCTACCTTCAAAGGATTGTATAGCTTTAACTGCCGAAAAAAATGTATCTTGAACTAAATCTTCGGCAACCATTTGGTCGTATACCCGTGTAATTGCAAAATTATATAAATAATTGCCGTATAAGTCAACCCATGTTCCGGGATCCAATGATGAATCTTCCATAATTCTTTTTTTTTTAATGCAAAATAGTAAAATAATTTAGCAAAAACGAATGCTCGCGTTATATTATTTTACCTTTTTTGTCATTGTTTATTTTGTGCCGGCACAGTATCTTTGGGTTGTGTCGGAGTGTTGTTTTGAGTGTCAAATAGTTTAGTCCTGCTCATAAACGCTGCATATCCTATACTTTGAGCACCCGAAGGGTATTCTTCTATGAAGTAATATGTTGCTCCCCAAGAATGCTCAACCATTGCATAAACTTCAACTACTTTTCCGTTGTTCATAAATACACGTGTTGTTTTTTTATGAGCATCTTGTGAAACTTCAATTGTACGTTCTTCCGGATATCGTTTGAGCAATGAATCTTGATAGGTGTTGTAATCTACAACTTTGCGTACCGATTTTTCTATAGTTTCTTTACCACCTACAGTTTTTTTCTCGGGTTTAGCTATTTCTACTATATCTGATTGTTTCTCTTCTTTAGCTAGAGGTATTGCTTTGTTTTTCTCAATATATTCTTCGTTTATTTCCGGATTAGAAGCTATCCAACCATCTGGTTCTTTAGTGGGTTGTTTAGGTTTTACTCCAATAGTTCGTTTGTCAACTTGTGGTTTAGCTGCAACAGGTTCTGCAGGTTTTTTCAATTCTGCAGCTGTTACACGTTTCATATCATCTTTGAACAATTCATTCATTAATGCTATAGTTCTGTTTGCTTCAGCTACATTTGAACTCGATTTAAGTATTTGTTTCTTTAAATCATTTTTGAAAATTTCCTCAACTTGAGCATCGGTTAAAGGAATATAGGGTGGGTATGGTTTTTTCTCAATTTGCTTGGGTTCCAAAGCTGCTAATTCTTTGGCTACAAGCGAATCTATATTTACACCCAATAATTCTGCTTTTGTTTCGAATCGTTGTAATTCCGTTTTAATATCTTCAAGTTTATACTGAGGATACATACGTGATGGTTTCATTTTAGATGCCTCCATAAAGAATTTACGAGAAGCGTAAAATTGTTTTTGGTTATAGTATTCAGTACCTTGATTAATAAGTGCAAGGTATTTTTTTTCGATTAATATTGAATCATTTCTCACAGAATTTCCTTCGTGTGCCGCAAGCAATGTTTGTTTGAAAATTTGAGCATTTACAATACGTTGTTGAATCATATAATCAATATCTATATCGTAAATAAAACCTTTGTATGTACGGTCGTATTGAATTGTATGAAAAGCTTTTTTGAACATATCACCATGTGTGCTGTCTGGTTTTGGTAAATGAAACGTGAGTTCCATTGGGCGATAGCAACATTGTTTAACGTCTTTTGGTAAATCAAGTATTGCATCTATTTGTATGGTTTGATATCCTTTTTTCTCGTATAGAAGTGAATAATTTTTACCATATGGTAAATATACTGTATAAGCACCAGTATTATCTAACACTATTTTTTTTATTGTAAGAAAATCATGCATCACTCGAACTGTAGCACCTTCAATAGCATTATCTATTGTTTGAATTCTACCTTGAATCATTAATTCGTTTTGAGAAAATGCAGCAGACGATACTAACAATGCCGCAATTACAATACCTATTTGTTTACAGAATAACTTCACCACGTTTGTCTTTTTTTTGTGCAAATATACTGTTTTTTTATAAAATTATAAGCCCTTGAGAATATCTTTTGTAGCCGAAGTTCCAATGCGATTTGCTCCGGCTTGAATGCAAGAAAGGAAATATTCTGTAGTTCGAATTCCTCCGGAAGCTTTTATTTGCACGTTTGAACCACAATGTTTTCGCATTAATTGTATATGTTGTAATTGAGCTCCTATCGTAATATATGTTCCTTGTTCTTGTTTTACAAAATCAAAACCTGTAGATGTTTTTACAAAGTTTACCGAAGCTTTTGTGCAGATTTCACATAATTTAATTATCTGATTTTCATTTAAATATGTTGTTTCAAAAATTATTTTTAAACATATATTATATTGTTTACAAATTGTGGATAATTCGTTTATTTCTGTTGTTACATATTCCCAATCTTCTTCTATAACTTTTGAAATGCAAACTACTGCATCTATTTCATTTGCACCTAATTGTATGCATTGTTTTGTTTCTTCACATTTTATTTCTTGTGTGCAAGCTCCTAAGGGAAATCCTACCACTGTAGCTACAGAAATTTCGGTATTTTTAAGTAGTCTATGTGCTAACGACACAAATACCGGTTGTATACAAACAGCTGCAACTTCAAATTGAACGGCTTCGTTGCACAATCTTATTATATCTTGGCTGGTTGCAGTTGGGTGCAATAAGCTATGGTCTATGTATTGAGCGTAATTCATCTTTTTATTTACAAATATACAATTAGTTTACTTTGGCATATGGTTGAATTACAATAAAAAACACAAAATGTTAGTTAATAAATAGAATATAAGTGATTCAATTATTTAATTTAAATGCTTGAATAATAAATTATTGAAAGTTTTTTATGTCGTTTATAAGTTTTTATAAAAAATATACTAGGTTTGATTATATAAAAAAAAAAATAATGATTTTTGTTTGATTTAAAATGTACATTATGAACCGAATTAAAAGCTTTGTAGTTGCTGTCATTATTGTAACATGCTCAACTATTGTTTTTTCTCAAAATACTGAAGTCACGATTAAGAAAAATCGAGAATTTTCTGAAGCTGTTTCGTTATTTGATAATCAAAAATATACAGCAGCACAGCAAAAATTTATACACATTGCATCATCGGATATGTATTCGCAAACCTTACGTGTAGATGCAGAGTATTACACCGCAGTTTGTGCATTGCGATTATTTAACGGTGATGCTGAAATTTTAATAAAACAATTTATAAAATTACATCCGGAAAGTACCCGTATATTTCATGCGTATTTCGAATATGCAAATTATTTGTTTCGCGAACAAAAATATCCTGAATCTCTTATATGGTATGAGTTAGTTGATATTAAAAAATTCAACAATGTTGAAATTTCGGAATACTTTTATAAGATTGGATATTCCTATTTTAAAAATAATGATTATGCCAAAGCAAAACCTTTTTTTAAAGAAGTAAAAGATTCAAAATCTGTATATGCTCAAAATGCATTGTTTTATTTTTCATATTTAGAATATATTGATAAACAGTATGATTCTGCTCTTAAGGGGTTCGAATTTTTGGCAGATTCCACTATGTTTTCTCCGGTAGTGCCACCGTATATGTGTCAAATATATTATATTCAAAAACAATACGATAAGGTTATACAGTATGCTCGTACTATCGAAGGAATAGTTAATCCCCAACAATTACCCGAAGTATATCGTGTTTTAGCAGGAGCTTATTTTAAAACATTACAATTTAATTCGGCTTTACCCTATTACGAAAAGTATATTCAAGCTTCACCAAGTCCGGCTAAAGAAGATTTGTATGAATTAGGATATTTGTACTATCGTGATGGTAAATATGAAAAAGCTGCTGATTTATTTCAACAAGTAACTTCGTATAATGATACTATTGCTCAAAATGCCTATTATCATTTGGGCGATTGTTATGTGAAATTAGGAGATAAAGATAAAGCTCGCAATGCATTTATGGCTGCCATGCAGTATTCGGTGTTTCCTTCAATTACCGAAGATGCTACATTTATTCATGCTAAATTAATTTATGAATTGTCGTATGCACCTTTTAACGAAGCTATAACCGCCACTCAAGCATTTCTAACGAAATATCCCAAGTCAAAATATAAAGATGAAGCTAATAGTTTGTTGGTTAAAATTTTTATGTCTTCTAAAAATTATAAAGATGCATTAGTATCGCTTGAACAAATTAAGGTATTAACATCTGATTTGAAAATAGCATATCAACAAATAGCATATTATCGAGGGTTAGAATTAATTAATAATATTGATTATGCGCAAGCTATAGAGATGTTTGATAAATCTCTGCAATATGGAGCCTTTGATAGGAGCATGCAAGCGTATAGTATATATTGGAAAGCTGAATGTTTTTATAAATTATCGCAATATGATAAAGCCCGTTCTCTATTTAATGAATTTGTTCTTATTCCCGGTGCTTTTAATTCAACGGAATACAAACGTGCACATTATTCTATTGGATATACTTTTTTTGAACAAGAACGATTTGCCGATGCAGCTACTTGGTTCCGAAAATATTTAGATATAGCAGATAATACAAAAGATGATTTTTATTCTGATGCCGCAATACGTGCCGGCGATTGCTATTATATGTTAAAAGATTTTAAACAAGCAATTCGTTTTTATACTATTGCAGTTCAAATTGGAAAATTTGATGTAGAATATGCATTATTTCAAGAAGCTTTTTGTCAAGGTTTGGCAGGAAATCATGAAGCAAAAATATCGAGTTTGATTAAATTTATGAAACAATATCCTAGCTCTTTGTATTATGACGATGCATTATTTGAACAAGCCGAAGCGTATATGAAAGCAGAGCAAATAGTAAAAGCTTCAGAAAATTATACAATTATAGTATCGAATTATAAATCAAGTTCATACATTAAAAAATCTTTATTGCAATTGGCTTTTATAGAATATAATAAGCAAAATTTGGATGAGGCATTACTTATGTATCAGCGTGTTTTACAACAATATCCGGGCTCGCAGGAGTCGCAAACCGCTCTAAATATGATTCGTAATATTTATAAAAAGAAAAATGATATTGATGGATTTTCAAATTATGTAAAACAAATTGGTGGACATGCTAATGTTACTGAAGCTCAACTTGATTCGTTAAGTTTTGAAGTTGCTCAAGAATTATATCTCGATGGAGAATGCGATAAAGCATTGCCACTTCTAAGTGCATATATTCAAAAATATGGTGAAGGTTTCTTTTTGTTACATGCTCATTTTTATCGTGCAGAATGTTTCTTTTCTAAAGGCTATGAATTTGAAGCTTTACCAGATTATGAATACGTATTGCAGTTTACAAAAAATTCGTTTACCGAATCATCTTTAGTTAATGCTTCTCGTATTGCAATAAATTCATTTCAATATGAAAAAGCTTTGGAATTTCTTAAACGATTAGAAAACGAAGCCGAATTAAAACCTAATTTATTGGTAGCTCGCAAAGGTTTAATGCTTTGTTACGATAAAACAAAAGAGTATAAAAAAGTAGTAGAATCGGGCGATAAATTTGTAGTAACCGAAAAAATTACCAATAACGATAAGCTTTGGGCTTATTTACTTATGGCGCAAGCCTATGAAAATATGCAAGATTCTGTGAATGCTTTGGTAAAATATAAAACTGTTGCTTTAGAACATAGTACCAAAGAGGGGGCTGAGGCTCGGTATAAAGTAGTGTCGTATTTAAGTAATCAAAAAAAATATGATGAGGCTGAAAAAGAAATAATTGATTTTCTGGAAAAAAACTCTCCTCATCAATATTGGCTGGGTAAAACATATATTTTGTGGGCACATATTTTTGTGCAACGCAATGAATTGTTTCAGGCTCGATATACTCTGCAAAATGTAATGCAACATTATAAAATAAAAGACGATGGTATTATTCAAGAAGCAAACGATATGCTTAATTTGATTGCCGATATAGAAATCGGTCAAAAACAAAAAGCTCAAGAAGAGGTGGTGATACCAATGGGTGATAATCCTGAATTATTTAAAAAATAATTAATTATGAAAAATTGTGTTATGCGATATATAGTTCTACTTACTGTTAGTTTAAGTGTTATAGTACAATTGTACGGACAACAAGATTCAATTTCTACAGAATTAAATAAAACTATTGTTGTACCTTCAGATTATAAACCGCAAATATCTGATGCTATTCGGTTATCTGTTCCTCCTCGAGCATACGATACATTAGATTTGCGTGTAGATTTGAATTATTCAATTCAATCAAAACCTATAGAAACAGCATATACATTGCGAACGTTAAAGCCTGTTAGTGTAGTAGGAGATAAATTACCTGAATTGTATAAAGGGTATGCTGCAGTGGGGTTTGGTAATTATTCATCGAGTTATGTAAATATAAAATATGCAACCGAACGATCGCGTATTAAACAACAAGGGGTTGAGTTGTATCATAATGCTTCGGCAGGTAAAGTGCGGTTCGAAAATGATGCAAAACTTCCCGCAGGATATACACAAGATTACTTGTATGCTCATGCCAAAAGATTTTATCCGGAATTTACTGCTACAGCTTCAATTAAACCTATGTATGCAAGTGTATTAAAATATGGACATCAATTATTTGATAGTGCCATAGTTCAAGTTCCCGATACTATTTTAACAAAACGAAATATTCGAAGAAATTTTTTCGCGAATCAAACCAAATTTGGAATACAATCAACGAATACCGATGTGTTTAAATTGCAATATGTTGCAGGTATTCAACATCAGCTCACTGTAAGTAATCCTAAATCAGTTGAAAATTATATAGAATTCCAAGCTAAGGCTGCTCAACAATTTGAACAAATTCAAACCGGTGCTTTACTATACGTAGGATGGAGTGGATTAAATTTTATACCGCTTGATACTTTACTTCAAAAGAGTTCTACTAAAATTCAACTTTTGCCTTACGCAGGAACATCTGTAGACGATTGGACTTTACGTGTAGGTATAAATTTAGTTGAATCTATTGGATTAAATAGATTTAAAGCATATCCAGATGTGCAATTTGATTATAATTTGTTTAGTTATTCCTTGATTCCCTATATTCGCTATTCTGGCGATTATAAACATTATTCAATGTTTCAAATGTTACAAGAAAATCCATTTACCAGTAATTTTGTAACACTTCGTCCAACGAATTATAAAGTACTTTTGGAATTAGGAACTAAAGGTCGTTTGTTGCGTACTATTCCATTTATAGCTTCATGTACAATATCACAATTCGAAGATATGTACTTTTGGGTTAATGACGTAGCTGGTACCAGTGGGGTTCAAAATAGTTTTGTTCCCGTTTACGATAACGGTTCTTTAATTACACTTCACGGCGAAACAGGAATTAAACGTAAAAACTTAGATATTCAGGCAACGATTAATTATTACCAGTATGCGTTAGATAGTATACAACGAGCATGGCATAGACCTGCATTTGAAAGTAGTTTAACTTTGAAGTATGCTATTGTTAATCCTATAACCAATAAAAATAAACTCATTGTAAGTTCTCAATTGTTCTACGAAGACATAATGTATGCACAAACCTATGATGCTAAACCATATAAAATGAATGCATTATTTGATATAAATCTTGGGGTGGAATATTTTTACAATAGTGTGATGGTTGTATTTTTTAATGTAAATAATATTACTGCTCATTCTTACCAACAGTATTATTTGTATCCTAATCAAAGAACAAATTTTCTAGTAGGTTTGTCGTATTCGTTTGCTGGAAATCGTGAATAGTTTAAGATTCAATTTTCTTTCTCAACAAACCTATATCATCGAGCAATCGTTTGAAAAACTGATATCTGATTTTTTCCGATGCACCGCTTATCAACGTTGATTTTTTAATTAAGTTTTGCTGCCATATTTCAGTTTCATTGCAGAATCCATTATTTGAACTTATTAAAATGTTAATAGTATTGTATGTTAAATATGTTCGTTTATTACTTCCCCATTTTGCCAAAATACTATTATTGCCTAATTCAATTTCACTAAAATACAATTTGTTGATATGACCGTTATCTTTTGTAATTGGTTTTTCGGCTTGTTTTTGAATTTGTATTATTTCTTCTTCGGCTTGTTTGCAAATGAGTATTGCATCTTCTTTGTTTTCAAACATTCCCGATTCCCAAAAAAAGTCAATTTGTTTGATTAAACTTTTTATTGTAGAATCTGTCCAAATTTCGGTAACATTACACGAATTATAGGTGTTGAACATATGTTTGTATAGTTTCATATGTTCTTCAGAGACTAAATTCGAATTATATTTTATATCAGAAAAATTTTCGTCGTTAATTACAGAACGGAGCCAATAATAAATTTTGAATGTGGTAAGTTCTTTAAATTCAAAATGATGAAAAATAGGAATATCAATAGCTGCATATGTTATATGTGCATCGGGCAATGATTTATACAAATCTAATTCTTTGCTCATAAACGTTAGATGTTGAACTAAATCTTGTTCGTTGCGAAGTAATGCGTAATTACAAACTACAGAAGTAGAGTCGCTTTTTGAAATGGAATCGAATGAAATTGAATACTGTTTGCAAATAATTCCAACTTCATTTATCGACAACATAGTTTCATTTCGAAGTCTTCTATATACACTATCGTTGCTTATTTTTAGCAATTCCGATAATTCATCAACCAACGAACAATGTGGTGGAATGCTTTCTTGCACCCGTTGGAACAATAAATTTTGTAAGGAATTTTGAGATTCTTTATTCATGTAGCTTTTTTTTATAGTAAAACCTGCAAGTTTCTACCGTTTATACTTGCGTGTTTACTTGTATTAAGTTTCTTCTGTTTGCAAAAATCGCAAAAAAAATGAAGTATCCAAATGCTTCAAGTGTTAAATTATTGAAAATCGCAATTTTTTTTAACAGAATCGAAAAAATCAATTTTGTGACTTGTATTAAGCCATGTAGATTTGCAATGTCAAATTTAAAATATGTAGTATGAAAACACAACAGACAAAAATAGGACTTATAGTATTATCGCTTTTACTCAGTATAGCGGTATTTGCTCAATCAACAAAAAAAGAAAGCCTTGCAGTATTCAATATTGATTCAAAAGGCGTATCTCTCGATCCGGTTCAACTTGGAAATTTAGTGCGAATAGAAGTTGGAAAACTCGATAAATTTCAAGTAATGGATAATTATGACATGATGTATGTAATTGAACAAAAACAATTAAAACTAGAAAACTGTTATGGGAAAATTTGTTTAGTAGAAATTGGTAAGCAAATACCGGTTGACAAAATTATAAGCGGTAGTGTTGAAACGTATGGCGAAACTATAATAATAACCTTGCGTCTGATTAATGTTTCTGAGAATATAATAGAATCTACACAAGTAAAAGAATTTTTAAACTTACAGAATGAATTGTCCGAAATGATGGCTATTACACTACATTATTTGTTTAAACAACCTGTAAATACGTTGGAAGAACAACGATTGACTAAAAAATTCAATTACGATAATATTGTAAATAATCCGGAAGTGTCTCGATTAAAATTATCGGGACCTCGAATGGGATTTACTTATTACACAGGTGAAACGGCTGAAGTGTTAGCCAAAGATAAACACGAAGGTGGTTTTGATGCGTATCCTATCATGTTTCAATTTGGATACCAATTCGAAAAACAATATTTGAACGAAGGTAATTTTCAAGCATTATTTGAATTTATTCCTATGATTACCGGCATTGACCAAGGCTTGTTTTTGCCAAGTATTACAATAATGAATGGGTTGCGAAACAATGTTAATGGATGGGAATTTGCTTTTGGTCCTACAGTATATTTAACATCTGAAGCAAAAGGATACAAAATAGGAGATACCTGGTATAATACAATAGACATGACCGATAGTTTATATACCATGAAGCATATTCCCGAAACTAGATTAGATAGTAGAGGCGATTATAAAGTTCGCTCTGGTTTTATAGTTGCTTTTGGCAAAACTTTTATTTCGGGGAAATTAAATATTCCTGTAAATGCATATGTTGCTCCTAGTAAAAAAGGAATTCGTTTTGGCGTTTCGTTTGGATATAATGCGAAAAAATAATTAACACAGAATAACCCGTAATCATGAAAAAGCTGTTTTTATTTGTAAGTGTAGTAATAATATTTACTGCAAGCTCATGCAGTAGCTACGATTATTTCCCTTCTCAACAACAAGTTCTTCTGTTTAAAAAAGAAAATGATACCCACTTCTCTATCGGTGTCTCTCCCTATACCACTACTGTTACTATAGGACATGCTTTTTCTGATTATGTAGGTTTTGTTTCGAGTGTTAAATTTTTGGAATCTTTTCAAGACATGAATAACCCTGATAA